>Ga0208375_1000843_pt1 | contig 38882 bp, 34 predicted proteins | sample RifOxyD1_FD_184038 | JGI IMG/M metagenome (GOLD analysis project Ga0208375, IMG submission 184038) | Soil microbial communities from Rifle, Colorado - Rifle Oxygen_injection D1 (SPAdes) | ecosystem: Environmental > Terrestrial > Deep subsurface > Rock core/Sediment | place: Rifle, Colorado... | reverse complement strand
AGCCCCGCCACTACAACCGTTAGCGCGATACCCCGTGCATAGGGCGCGGGCGTGAAGCCAGACAGCCATGCCGCCAACGGATCAGCCAGCGCCGATTCGCCGATGGCGCCGCTCAAAATGCCAATGGTCGTGATTCCCACCTGAATGGTGGACAGAAAATTGGAGGGTTCAGCATGCAGCGACAAGGCCGTGTGGGCACCCGGGCTGCCGTTTTCGGCCAGCGTCTGCAAACGGGTCTTGCGGGACGTGACCACAGCGATTTCCGACATGGCGAAAACGCCGTTAAGCAGGATAAGAAACAGCAGTAAAACGATATCCATGGCGAAGCTGCCTCTTGGTTTTGAAAACGTGGCTTGCCTTGACTCCTGACCGGACGGTTAGGCGGCCACTCCGTCCATTTTAATCGGACTGTAAATCGACCTGCCGCCGAATCAACCTTTGGCTGCGCCTTGGTTGAACTCCGGCGCGAAATCCGCCAGTTCCGCCTCAAACGTCGCGGCAGTCATTGCGTCGAATGCTTCCCGGCTGAACAGGGTGACGACGCCCGCCATTTCACTCCAGCCATAGCCCCGGCTTTGGGCCTTCAGCTGGGGGCTGTCTTGTGGGGCGCGGGGGATGAGGTGCAGGCAAGCCTGGCTGTAGATGAGGTTGTAGGGTGTGTTGTGCCGGTGCAGGTGATCGAGTTGAACCCATGCGGCTTTGGGATCGGTGAAGCGGTAGCAGGGCAGGGGGTAGCGCTCGTTGCCGCCATTATGGATAAAACAGGCTGCTTGCACCGGAAGCGGACGGGTCTGCACAAAGCTCTGGAAATGCAGGTGGTTGACCGATGCGCCTGCGCCGTAGCTGTTGTAGCCGAGGCAGAGGCCGGGCACGTTGGCTTGTTCGCACAGTTCCCACGCCCAGCGGTGCCATTCCGGGCTGAGGTGTTGCGGTAGTTGGCGCAAGGGGTCCGGCACCAGCAGGCCGTGCAGACGGGCGAAGGGGAATTTGTTGTAAAGAATGCGCGCGGATTTGCCGGCCAGTTCGCCTTCCCAGAAAATTTCCTTGGCCAGAAAGGGCCGATTGAAGTGAAACCCGGCCGGGTCAAACGGACACAGCAGGCTGTTGAATCGCAGCCCGCTGGTGCGGGGCGGGCGCAGGGCGCGGAGGGGGTTGAATTGCATGTCCCAATGTTCGGCGCGGCGGCTTTGCAGGGTTTGCAAATGGGCAAACCCGATAGCGTGCAACTTGAGAAAAACCAGAATGTCGTCGTCGGGTTCGCTGAGGCTGCGGCCCTCGCGCAAGGCGGCGGTCAGGGCGTCGGCGAGTTCAGTGTGGCGTGCCGCCAAGGCGGGGGCGAATTGCGCCCACAGCCCGGTGTCGTAGACGGCGTTGGCCAGCACCAGGATGTAAACGCCGAGACCGCGATGGTTTTCCAGCATCGCATTGAGACTATTGGCAAAAGCCATCTCAAGTGCGGGGGCTGAGGCGAAAGGGTGGAGGCTTGCCGTCATCGGGCGCGGCACGTCCGGGGCGCGTTCAGAGATCGCCGTTGGCGCCTGCGCGCATGACGCTGTCGAGTTTGTTGCGGATGGCGAGCGCACCCTCGCGCAGCTCGGGCGTGATGTTCATTTGTTTGCCTGCCAGGTTGATGCCGGTCACGTCCCAGTCCAGCGTCAGCACCCAGATTTTTTTGTCGGCGTCTTCCATCACGGCAATGCGACAGGGCATGAACACCACCATTTCTGGGATGACCCGCAGGATGTCGCGGCCGACGGCGATGTCGCAGAAGCTGAATACCTCGATGCGCGGCGCGCTGTTGTCGTTGAGGATGACCTTGAAGTCCTTCGAAATCTCATTTTTGCCGACGTACTTCAGGTTGATCTGGTTGGCGCGCAGCATCATCGATTCGACCACTTCATCAAACGATATGCCGGGCTTGGCCTGATATTTGACGGCAAAATGGTTCACTGCCTCGCGGGCATCCACTTCCGCCATATGGGTTGTCATCGGCATGGCCAACTGCTGCCAGCGCTGTTTTTCCTCGGGGGTGAGGATGCGGTTCATCTGGTAGTCGCGATAAGGCGGGGGCGCGGCTTGCTGCATCATGACCGGACCGTAGGGTGTCGGGGCGGTGTCGACCCAGCTGGCAGCTGGCTGGGCAGGTTGATCGGGTTTGACGGGGGTTGCGGGCAGGTCGGCGGCGACTGCCGACAGGCCGCACATCGAGGCGAAGGCGAACGATACAAGGCGCTTCATGATGGGTCTCCTGCGAAAGGTAGGTCTATCGTACGCGCCAGGACGCTTGCGTCAAATGGGATATGGCGCATGCCTCAACGGGTTCAGGCGCGCGCGCGAAAGGTGCTTTCCAGTTCGCTCAGCTCGGTGGCGGCGCAAGCAAAATCACCGTCGCGCAAACAGCTTTCGATGCGGGTGGCAGCGTCCTGAACCGCGTAGGCAGTGACGCTGGCGGCAGCACCTTTCAGGGCGTGCGCCTCCTTGCGGCAGACCTCGATATCGCCCTGCTCGATGGCGCGCTTGAGTACGGCCAGACTGGCTTCGGTCGTGCTGATAAAGAGGCCGGCCAGATCGTTCACCAGAACCGGATTGCCGGGGTAGCGCGCATGCAGGGCGGGCAGGTCGAGCAGGGAGGGGGGCTGCGCCTCCGTCACCACCGAACCGGCCCCGGCTTGCGGCAGCCACTGAGCCAGCAGCGCGCCCAGCGCAGCTTCGGTATAGGGTTTTGCAAGGTAATCGCTTGCCCCCGCCGCCAGGCAGGTGTCGCGGAAATCCGCATTGGCATTGGCGGTGAGCGCGACGATGGGGAGGTGGCGGCGGTCGCCTGGCAGCTGGCGTATCCGTCGGGTTGCTTCGAGACCATCCATTTCTGGCATTTGCCAATCCATCAACACCAGGTCAAAGGCTTCGTTCGCCAGGCGTTCAAGTACCTGGGCGCCATTGGCGACGATGACATGCTGCAGGCCCATGGCATGGAGCTGGTGCGCCAGAACTTTCTGGTTGACCAGGTGATCCTCCGCAACCAGGATGCGCCCCTGCAGCTGGATCAGTGCAGACGAGGGCAACTCGACCAGCGGCAGGGTGGTGATGGGGAGGGTCAGCGTCAGCGTGAAGCAGCTGCCCTGCTCGGGGCTGCTCTCGACGCTGAGCTCGCCTGCCATCAGCTCGGTCAGCTGGCTGCTCACCGCCAGCCCGAGTCCGGTGCCGCCGAACCGTCGCGTGGTCGAAGCATCAGCCTGTGAAAAGGCCTGGAACAGATGCTCCCGGGTTTCGAGGCTCATGCCGATGCCGTGATCGCGCACGCTGAACTGGCAGCGGAACGCTTCGTTCAAGGCTTCGAACTTGAGCGCCAGCTCGATTTCGCCGTGCTGGGTGAACTTGATCGCGTTATCCACCAGGTTGAGCAAAATCTGGCGGATGCGGGTGGGATCGCCGAGCAGGGCAGCGGGGGCTGCCTCGGGGAGGACGAGTTTCAGATGCAGGTTTTTTTCCAGCGCGCGTGCCTGAAACAGGGCGACCACGCCCTGCGCCAGCGCCACTGGCGAGAAGGCGACGTGTTCGATGACCAGTTTGCCGGCCTCAATTTTGGAGAAGTCGAGAATGTCGTTAATGATGGTGAGCAGGCTTTCCGCCGAACTTTTCAGGGTGGCGGTGTACTCGCGCTGCTGGCCGTTGAGCGGCGTTTTGAGCAGCAGGCTGCTCATCCCCAGAATGCCGTGCATCGGGGTGCGGATTTCATGGCTGACGTTGGCGACGAATTCGGATTTGGACTGCGCGATTTTCAGCGCGGCTTCGCGTGCGGCTTCCTTGGCGGCTTCGGCGGCGCGGCGCTCCGATACATCGCGCATGATGGCCTGAATCACCGGCTGGCCTTCCAGTTGCATCGCGTGCAGGGCGATTTCGGCCGAAAACACTGAGCCGTCCTGGCGTCGCCCCTGCCAGTCCATCACCGCATGGCCCTGTTTGCGCGCCAGGGAGATATAGCGCATGGCATGGTCTTTCGCGGTGGTGCCATCGGCCTGCATCGTGGTGCCGAGTTGCTGGATCGGCATCTGCAAAAAATCCTTGACTGAATCCATCCCGAACAGGGCGAGGGTGGCCGGATTGCAGTCGGTAAATGTCTTCTCGTTGAGGATGACGACCGCGTCGGAGTTGGTTTCGAACAGGGTCTGGTATTTCAGTCGTTCCGTTTCGAGTTGTCGCGTCTGCTTCAGCAGGTGGCGGCCAACCAGCACGGCGACCAGTGTGGCCAGCAGCGTGGCCAGAATGCCCAGCCCCAGCATCAGCTTGCGGGTGGCCTGGTAGGCATCGTAGGTTTGCGCCAGCGCGGCCTCGTTTTCCTCGCGCTGCAGGCTGGTCATGTTGTCGAGCGCTTCCACCAGCTGGTTTTGCAGCGGAATGACTTCCTGCTGCAACTGCCGCAACGCCTCGTAATTGTTATCGGCCAGCGCGGCTTCGATGACGTTGAACACCGCAGGCTGGTTGTTGGAGGTGTTGATGTCCAGCTCTTCCATCACGCGGATTTCTTCTGGCGAATGGAGGATGGCGGCCAGCTGGTTGCGGTCCTTGATGTAGCGTTCGCCGTACAGGATGAACTGCTCGAACAGTTCGTTTTTTTCCCAGATATCCTTTGAAGCGACGATGGTGTGCATCAGCACGCTGCGGTCGCGCAGGGTGTCGCGCATGCGCGAGGCGAGCCGCGTCTTGAGGTTGTTGACGGTGACCACATTGGCCAGTTCGCTGTTGAGCTGCGCCATCTGGGTGACGCCCAGCCCGATCACCACCAGCATCAGCAGCAGGGCAACGGTGAAGCCGAGCCCGACATTGAACAGCAGGCCGCGCAGCGGAGACAGCGGCATTACTCTTGCCGGAAGGCGACCACGTGATCGACCGCCAGCTTGATGCCGATCTTTTCGCCAATGGCGTGGTTGTGATGCGAGGGCACCAGCGACAGCGCGCGCTGGCCGCTTGGCAGTTTCAGCGTGTAGAGGAACTCGGCGCCGCGGAAAGCCTTTTTCTCGACTTCGGCCAACAGCAGGCTGTCGTCGTCGTGGATGATGTCGTCCGGCCGCAGCAGCACGTCGACACGGCAGTTGCGCACGCATTCATCGCAGCCGCTGGCGTCGCACTCAACCGGGATGTGTCCGTCCAGCACACCGAGTTCGATTTCCACCTGGTGATCATTGATGACTTCGCCGGTGACGAGTGCGCCCTGTCCTACAAAATCAGCGACGAAGCGATTGGCCGGTTCGTGATACAGGTTGTACGGCGTATCCCACTGCTGGATGCGGCCTTCGTGCATGACGCCGACCCAGTCGGCCAGCGCAAAGGCTTCGTGCTGGTCGTGGGTGACGATGAGCGCGGTGGTGGCTTCGCGCTTGAGGATGTCGCGCACCTCGATCGACAGGCGTTCGCGCAGTTCGACGTCGAGGTTGGAGAAGGGCTCGTCCATCAGGATCAGGCGCGGCCGCGGGGCGAGTGCGCGCGCCAGTGCCACCCGCTGCTGCTGGCCGCCGGAAAGCTGGTGCGGGAACTGCCCGGCGTGTCCCGCCAGGCCGACCAGTTCGAGCAGTTCGGCGATGCGGGCCTGCCGGGCGGAGGGGGATTCGCCGCGCAAACCGAAGCCGACGTTGTTCGCCACCGTCAGATGCGGAAACAGTGCGTAATCCTGGAACACCATGCCGACGCGGCGTTTTTCGGCGGCCAGCATCCAGTCGGGGCGGCTGACGACTTCGCCACCAATGCGGATTTCACCGTGCTGGATCGGCTCGAAGCCGGAGATGCAGCGCAGCGCGGTGGTCTTGCCGCAGCCCGAGGGGCCGAGCAGGCAACCGATCGCGCCTTCGGGCAGGGTGAAGGAGAGGTCGGCAATAATCTGTCGTTTGGCGTAGGACTGCGAAACCGAGTCGAGAATCAATTCAGCCATGTCAATTCAATCGTGGGAAGCGTTGCCGCGCCAGGTCAGGAGAAGGATGGGAATGATACCGGCTATGACAATGGCGAGCGAAGGCAGCGCGGCACGCTCCCATTCGCCTTCCGACGTCATTTCGAACACGCGTACCGCCAGCGTGTCCCAGCCGAACGGACGGGTCATCAGGGTGATCGGCATTTCCTTCATGATGTCGACAAAGGTGAGCGTGGCAGCGGTCAACAGGCTGGCGCGCAGCATCGGCAGATGTACCCGCGTCAGCAGGCCGGTCGCACCGGTGCCGAGATTTTTCGCCGCTTCGTCGATGTTGCGGCTGATGCGGTGCAGACCGCTGTCGATGGGGCCGAAGCCCACCGCAAGAAAGCGCACCAGATAGGCCAGTAGCATCACCAGCAGCGTGCCCTTGAGGATTTCGCTGCCGTCGAAGCCGAACCAGGCACGGCCGCTGTCGATCAGCCAGTTGTCGAGCGCGGCCACCGGGATGAACAGGCCCACCGCCAGCACCGCGCCGGGAAAGGCGTAGCCGAGGGTGGCCAGGCGCTGCGTCCACATCATCGCGCTGCTAGGGCGCTGGCGGCCAGCGTAGGCGAGCAGCAGCGCTACCGCCACCACCATCAGCGCGCCGAGGCCGGCCAGCAGCACCGAATGCCAGGCAAACGCCCAGTAGCGGCTGTCGAGGTCGGTGGCGATGACATCGCGCGTCCACAGCGCCAATTGCGTCACCGGAATAACGAAGGCCACCGCCAGTACCGCCGCCGCGTAAAAGAAAGCGAGCGCGGCCAGTCCGGGCGACAGCTTGATGCGGCGCGAGGCGGCGCTGCGGCCCACCGCGCCGTAGCGCATCTGTGTGCGCGAACGCTGCTCGAACACCACCGCAACCAGCACGAACAGGATCAGGATCGAGGCGAGCTGCGCCGCAGCAGGCAGCGAGAACAGGCTGTACCACGCCTTGTAGATCGCGGTGGTGAAGGTGTCGTAGTTGAAGATCGCCATGGTGCCGAAGTCGGCCAGCGTTTCCATCAGCGCCAGCATCAGGCCGGCGGCGATCCACGGCCGCGCCATCGGCAGCGCCACCCGGAAGAAGCCTTGGGTGCGCGAGAGCCCGAGCGACTGCGCCGCTTCCAGCGCGATTGCGCCTTGCGTGGCAAAGGCGTTTTTGGCGATCAGGTACACGTAAGGATAGAGCGCCAGCGACATCACCAGGATGACGCCGCTGCGCGAGCGGATCTCGGGCAGCCCGCTGATGCCCCAGCCGTCACGCAGCCAGGTCTGCAGCGGGCCGGTGAAATCGAGCAGGCCGATGGCGACGAAGGCAGTGACGTAGGCGGGCAGCGCCAGCGGCAGCAACAGCGCCCAGCCGAACAGGCGGCGGCCGGGGAATTCGCACATTGCCGTCAGCCACGCCAGCGAAACGCCCAGCACGCTGACGCCGATTCCCACGCCGAGCATCAACCACAACGTGTTGCCCACCAGTTCGGGCAGTACGAATTCGGTCAGATGGGCGAGGATGTCGCCCTCGACCTCGGCGAACGAGGAGAACGTGACCACGACCGGCACCAGCACCAGCGATGCGATCGCCAGGGCGAACAGCATCCAGCCACCTAGGCGGGGCCAAACAAAAACGCCCGCAGCGGGCGTTTTTGAAGAGACGGCAAGCGTGTCAGACAAAATGGATCAGTTCCAGAAGGGGGTGGCCAGACTCCGGGTAAACCTTACTTGTAGCCGGCGCGATCCATCAATTTTACGGCCTTGGTCTGCAGGCTGCCAGCCTCTTTCACGTTGACGAGGTTCTGCTTGAAGCTGCCCCACGCCGCCACCGTCTTGTCGGGCGCCACCTTCGGATTGACCGGGTATTCCAGATTGACGTCGGCGAACAGGTTCTGCGCCTTGTCGGACGACAGCCATTCGATCAGCTTTTGCGCACCGGCCGGATTCTTGGCGTACTTCGTTACGCCGGCGCCGGAAATGTTGACGTGCACGCCAGCAGCCTTGTTCTTCAGGTTCTGGTTAGGCCAGAAAATCGCCAGCGGCAGCTTGGGGGACTTCTCCATCAGGCGGCCGAAGTAATAGGTGTTCACCAGGGTGACATCGCACTGGCCGGCTGCCACGGCTTCCATCGCCTTGGTGTCGTCGGGGAAGGGCGAGGTGGCGAGATTATTGACCCAGCCGCGCACCATGTCCTCGGTTTTGCCTTCGCCGTATTCGGTGATCATCATCGCCACCAGGCTCTGGTTGTAGACCTTTTTCGAGGTGCGCAGGCAGAGGCGGCCTTTCCACTTCGGGTTGGCCAGGTCTTCATAGGTGGACAGTTCGGCGGGTTTGACCCTGGCGGTGTTGTAGACGAGGGTGCGGGCGCGAACCGACAGGCCGAACCATTCGCTGTCGGGGTCGCGCAGGTGGGCCGGGACGTTGGCGTTCAGGATTTTCGACTGGATCGGACGCAGCAGGCCTTCATTGGATGCCTGCCACAGGTTACCTGCATCCACCGTCAGCAGCAGGTCGGCCGGGGTATTCCTGCCTTCGGCCTTGAGGCGCGCCATCAGCGGGCCTTCCTTGTCGGTGATGAATTTCACCGCCACACCGGTGTCCTTGGTGTAGGCGTCAAACAGCGGTTTGATCAGCTGTTCATTGCGTGCGGAATACACCACGACTTCTTCAGCCAGGGCGGGGAGAGCGGCAACGGCCAGCGTCATTGCGGCCAAAAGACGGGTCAGTTTCATGGTGAAGTATTCCTGTGTTGAATGAGTTGAAAATATCGTACTGCAAATGATAACGGTTATCAATAAATAAATTGCCTGGGTGAATGTGCGGGTTCTGGCGGCCCCGGTCACGCCCATTTTACGCAAGCGACTCAGTAGAATGGCCGCCATGAACCGTTTGCTTGGTTGTCTACTGATAGGGGTGAGTGTGTGGGCCGCGCCGCTGCACGCCGAAGTCGCTGCGCACATTCTGTTGCAGGATGCACCCTTGGCTGGCTTCCAGTATCACGCGGGCAAGCAATGGTGGTCGCACATGCGGGTGGGAGACACGCTCACCCTGACTCGTGAGCCGGACAATTCCCACGATGCAAATGCGGTGCGCATCGAATGGCAGGGCCACAAGATTGGCTACGTGCCGCGTCGTGACAACGCCGATGCTGCGCGATTCATGGACAGCGGACAGGTGTTGGTGACGCGCATCAGTCGCCTGGCCGAGGGGCGTGATCCGTGGTCGCGGATACGCTTTGAAATCCTGATTCCGCTGCACCCTGCGGCGCAATCAGATTGAGCCCGCGCTTTCACTCATCAAGGCCGTTTCCACACACGCAATGAAATCCAGCTGGATGCTTGTCGCAGCCGCATTGTTCGCCCTGATGGGTGTGCTGGTGAAACATGCCTCGGCGAATTTTTCGAGCGCGGAGCTGGTGTTTTACCGCTCGGTTTTCGGCCTGCTGGCGATCGGGGGCGTGATCGCCGTCCAGCACGGCTCCTTGCGCAAACCGCTCGCCACGCCATATCGCAAAGCGCACTTCTGGCGCGGGTTGTCGGGTTTTGTTGCCCTGGTGCTGTTCTTTTATGCCATCGCGCGCCTGCCACTGGCCACGGCGGTGACCCTGAACTACACCGCGCCGTTGTTTCTGGCTGCGCTGTCGGCCTGGTGGCTGCATGAAAAACATGGCCGCGGGCTGCTCGGCGCGGTGGCGCTGGGTTTTGTCGGCATTGTGCTGGTGTTGCGCCCACAGGTGCAGGATCAGGCCTGGTTGCCCGCGCTGGCGGGGCTGGCGTCCGGCATGCTGGCGGCGGTGGCTTATGTCAACGTCAAACAGCTCGGCCGGCTGGGTGAACCCGAGTGGCGGGTGGTGTTCTATTTCACGTTGCTGGCGACGCTAGGCGGTGGGGTGTGGATGCTGCTGGCGGGCTTTCATCGTCCGCACGCGGCTGACTGGCCGTGGCTGATTGGGATCGGCGTGACCGCCACGCTGGCGCAACTGGCGCTGACGCGTGCCTACCATCGGGGCCGCACGCTGATCGTGGGTGCGCTGGCCTATTCCACCGTGGGATTCTCGGCGCTGTATGGGCTGATCCTGTTTGGTGAGCAGTTGCCGGTGTCCGCGTGGCTGGGCATGGCGGTGGTCGCACTGGCAGGTATTTGGGCGGTACGCGCTTCTGTGCCAGCCGATTCGCTATAGTTAGGCCAATCCACTTCAGGAGCAATACATGATCAGTCTCGACGTTAAAAAAAATCAGATTTCAGTTTCCGTCATGGGGCAGTTCACGCTCGACGATTACCGTGAGTTCGAACAGGCCGTCTGCTATGGCATCCAGTTTCAGGGCAAGGTCGACCTGTTGTTTGATCTGCGCGACATGCTGTCGTACAGCCTCGATGTGGCGTGGGAAGAATTGAAGTTCTCACGCGAGCACAAAAACGATTTCGGCCGAATCGCCATCCTCACCGACGATCAATGGATGGCGTGGAGCATGTGGCTTAACCGCTCGTTCATGTCGGCGGAGATTCACCTGTTTGACGATCTGGAGATGGCGCAGGCGTGGGTGGCCGGAGGGGATTTACCGCTGCCGGCGGCTTGATGCGCGCAGGGCGGAATACGCTCGCATTTGCGTAATACGCGGCCGTCGCGTTGGCGGCATCCCATCCCGGTATTCCCTGCACCGGCAAGGCTGCAAGCTGGTATGGCGAATCGATAGTCTGGAGTGCTGCGATTGCGTGTGATTCCGCATCGGGATCAGATGCATCGGTATCCAGCATCAGGCATTTTCCGGTCATCGCCGGATAGGGCGCCAGCAGTTTTTCCAGCAGTGCGTGCCCGACCACCACGAATTCCATCGCCGTTTCGACGGCATGTCGTTGTTCCCAAAACAATGCCTGCCAGGCGTGATCAGCCAGCAGGACAGGCAACGCGGGGTCGCGGCTTATCACCCACACACCCGATTCATCCAGCATGGTCAGCGCATCGCGCCGGCGGCCACGGATGGTGTCCGTCTCCAGCCCGATCGCTTCGCCATGTGCCGCATTCAGCGCCGCCTTGAAGCGGGGATAACGCAGCCATACCAGGGCGTTCATCACATCGTGCCAGGTGTCGGCGCGCGTCGGCACCTGGCCGCTGTGCAGAATCCGGGTTTCGTAATCGCGTGCTGACAGGTGGCCTTTGGCGGCGACAAAGCGCAGGGGATGCCCCTTTGCCTGGGTGATGCTGCGGGCGCTGGCCAGCGCGTTAAGCCCATCCAGCGTGGGCGAAACACGCCCCAGATCGAGCGCGTCGATCAGCTGCCGGTAGGGCGCAAAGGCGGGATGGCCGAACGTCAATGCAGCGACTCGGACAGCGCCTGGCGGTATTGCCGCGTGAGCGGATGCGCGCTGCCGAGCAGGTCGAACAAGGCAAGCAGGCTGGTGCGGCCGATGTCGTGGTGGTAGCTGCGGTCGGCGCGGGTGATGAACAGCAGATCGGCCATGGCGCCGTCGAAGTCATCGTTTGCCAGCAAGACAGCGGCGCGCTGGTAATGCGCATCGAGGTCGCTGGCGTTGGCGAGCAGCCGTGCATTGATTTCGGCCAGTGAGGGTGCGTGGCGTGCAGCCTCGACCAGACTCAGGTGCGCGTGCAGGCGGGCCAGTTCGGGTTCCAGACGGGCTTCAGGCGGCAGGCTGTTGAGCAGTTTCAGGGCCTGCTCGCCTTCGCCTGTCGACCACAACAGCTTGGCCAGGTCGCGCGGAATGGCGAGGTTGTCGGGTTCGGCCATCGCTGCGTTGGCCAGCAGCATGCGCGCCTGCGAAATGTTGCCCGATTGCCATGCCGCCACGCCCAGCGCATGGGCGCGGTTGGCGTCGCCGGCGATGAAGCGGTCGAGCACTTCACGGAAACTGCTGTCGGGATCGGCACCGTGAATGGTATGGGCGACTTCGCCCCGCCAGAAAAACTTCACCGTCGGCACCGAATTCACGCTGAAGCGGCGCGCCAGTTCCGGCAGGTCGTCGGTATTCAGCATCACCAGCAGAAACTTGCCTCCGTATTCGCTGGCGAGCTTGACCAGGCGCGGCATCAGAATGAAACAGGGACCGGCCTTGGGGGTCCAGAAATGCACCAGCACCGGACCCTTGTGCGAGTTTTCCAGCACTAGCCGGTTGAAGTTGTCGGCGCTGGCATCAAAGACGTAGGGCGACAGGCTCATGATGCAAAGGATCCGGTGGCGGCAAAGCGGTCGCACGCGGCGACCAGTTCGCGACAGGTGCCCGGTTCGAATGCCGAATGACCAGCATCCGCCACGATCACATAGCGCGCCTCGGGCCAGGCACGTGCCAGTTCGTCGGCGGTGACGATGGGGCAAACAGCGTCGTAGCGCCCTTGCACGATGATCGCGGGAATCGCGCGGATGCGGTCGATGTTGGTGAGCAGGCTGTTGTCGGGAAGAAAGATGTTGTGGACAAAGTAATGCGCCTCGATGCGCGATAGCGACAAGGCCATCCTGTCGTTGCCGTACGCGGAAACCAGCTCGGGGCAGGGCAGCAGGGTCAAACACGAGGCCTCGAAAGTTGCCCACTGATAGGCGGCGGGCTGATGCACGGCCGGATCGGGGTCGACGAGGCGGCTGTAATACGCGGCGAGCAGGTCGCCACGTTCGCTTGCCGGGATGAATTCAGCCAGTTGCCGCTGCGCCTCGGGAAAGAAGGCGCGGATGCCATCGAGAAACCAGTCGATCTCGCTTTTGCGGCACAGAAAAATGCCGCGCAGCACCAGACCGCGACAGCGCTCGGGATGCGCTTCGGCATAGGCCAGCGCCAGGGTCGATCCCCACGAGCCGCCGAATACCAGCCAGCGGTCGATGCCCAGCTCGATACGCAGCGCTTCCATGTCGGCAATCAGGTGCGGTGTAGTGTTGTCAGTGAGTTCACCATGCGGCGTCGAGTGGCCGCTGCCGCGCTGGTCGAACAATACGATGCGATAGCGCGCCGGGTCGAAGAAGCGCCGCTGGTTCGGCGAGGTGCCTGAACCGGGACCGCCGTGGACGAACAATACCGGGATGCCGTCCGGATTGCCGGAGGTTTCCCAGTAGACACGATGGACGCCAGTGGTCTCCAACATGCCGCTGGCGTAAGGGGTAAGGGGTGGGTGGAGCAGGGTCATAGCGGACATGGATAAAGTCTTGAATCTTCAGGCCGAATCATATCGCCTGCCGGGGGACACGAAGAAACCCATCAGTCGGGAAGCGGGATTTATCGACTGAGCGGGTCAGGATAGGTATTCTCTATCAAGAACAACGTTAAATCTGCCGATGAAGCAGCTTGGCATTGCAACTTCCAGCCAATACATATCAATGAGGAGTACTACCATGAGTCAAGTTGTCAAGGTTGCCCTGCTGGGGCTGGGTGATGTGGGTGAAACCTTTGCAGAACATTTCCTGGAGAAAATCCAGGAAGAGCACGTCAAGGTGGAAATTGTCGCGGCCGCGCATCGCAATCTTGAGTCACCTGTTGCGCTGGGCTTTATCCAGAACGGCGTGCCGGTATTCGAGGACGCACTGGATGTGGTGTCGCTGGGCGCAAAAGTCGACATCATTTTCGACCTGACCGGTGATCCCGATTTGCGTAAAAAACTGCGTGCTGCGATGCAGGAAAGCCATAACCAGCACACCGTGATTGCACCCGAAGTGGTGGCACATTTGTTGTGGAATTTCTTTGGCGAAGGCGAATTGCCACATAGCGAACAAACGGGCTATTGATGACGCCGTTCAAATCTGCTCATGCCGCGGGTGCGGACTGGACCCAGGCTGCACAGGCCTGCATGAGCCAGTTGGGCGCCATCCCGGCCGCAGCCACGCTGGGGTTTTTGTACGTGGCGGATGCTTTCGTGGGCGAACTCGACGCGATTCTGGACTTTTTCAAAAGCGCGACCGGGGTTCCGCACTGGACCGGTAGCGTGGGCGTGGGGATCTGTGCAACAGGCGTGGAATTCCTGGAAGAGCCAGCGATGGCGGTGATGCTGGGCGAATTTGAACTCACCGAGTTCAGCATGCTGCCGGTGTTGCGCATCCCGCATGACATCGAGGCACAGTCGTCCGATGCCTACTTTGCGCTGGTACACGGCGACCCGGCGAACGCTCGCATGCAGGAACTGATCGACGGCCTGTCCGCGCAGGTCACGAGCGGGTTTGTCGTCGGCGGGCTGTCGAGTTCGCGCGGTGAAGCGGCGCAGATCAGCGATGGCGTCGTCAGCGGCGGGTTGTCGGGCGTGCTGTTCAGCGAGCGGGTGAAGCTGGCGACCCGGCTGACGCAGGGTATTTCGCCGCTGGGCCCGCGTCACATCATAACCACCGCGAATAAAAACATTGTGGGCAGCCTGGATCACCGCCCGGCGCTGGAGGTGATGAAGGACGAAATCGGCGAGGTGCTGGCGCGCGACCTGAAGCGCGCGGCGGGCTATATTTTTGTGGGCTTGCCGGTGCGCGGCTCTGATACCAATGATTATCTGGTGCGCAATATTCTAGGCGTCGATCCGCACAATCATCTGGTGGCGATCGGTGAATATGTCGAACCGGGTGACGAACTCCTGTTTTGTCGCCGCGATCAACAATCTGCCGAAGAGGATTTGCTGCGCATGCTGGCGGCAATCAAGGCGCAACTGAACGCGCCGATCCGGGGTGGCGTGTATTATTCCTGCCTCGGTCGTGGTCAGCATATGTTTGGCGCGCCGAACCGGGAGTTGGGGCTGATTCGTGATGCCCTGGGAGACTTCCCGCTGGTGGGTTTTTTTGCCAATGGCGAAATTTCGCACAATCGCTTATATGGCTACACCGGGGTTTTGACCCTGTTTGGCTGATCAAGAAAAGGATTTATACATGACCGTGCACGCGATAAAAGAAGACGACGTCGGCCTGTTGCGCAACGAAATTGAAATGCTGATGAACGAGCGTCGCCAACTGTTGCAGGTAACAGGCGCGGCGGCGGTGTTCGTTGCCAATCTCGACACCGACAGCTTGCCGGATGAAGCCGACACCATCGATGCGGCTGAAATGCTGGCTGAACAACTCAACAGCTTGTCTGAAGAAACCCTCAAGGACGCTCTGGAGTCGGTGCGCGCCGAGCTTGATCCGACGCCATAAGTCGGATTCACGTGTTACCCCGTCTGGTATTGCCCACCCTTGCTGATGCCAGGCGTTTTGCGCTGATTGTTGCGCTGACCGCGCTGGTTTACGCGCTGGCCGGATGGATCAGCCTCAAAGTGGCCACCTATGTGGCTGGCGTGATTGCTGCCGTCTGGCTGGCCGCAGGCATCGGCGCGATGGCGAGTCTGCGTTTCGGCCTGGCCGGCGTGGCCGGTGTGCTGGTGGGGGGATTTGTCATCATCAGCCAGGTTGTGCCTGTAGACGCAGCCATTCGCCTCGCCCTCGGCGCGGCAGCGAGTGCGGCGATCATGGGCTATCTGCCACGCTATCTTCAGCCTTTCAGTCCCACGCTTGAATCGGTTCCCAGCGTCGCCAAGTTTGCGCTGGTGGCCGCGCCGCTGGGCTGCGGAGTGAGCGCGCTATTCGGGGTGTTCAGCCTCAACGCTGCCGGAATCCTGGCTGACGACCAGGTATTGCAGGGCATGTGGGTCTGGTGGCTGGGGGATGTGCTGGGGGTGTATCTCATCGCGCCGGTCTTGCTGACCGCCTCGCGCTGGGATTTGCTGCCCACCAGCAAGACCGCACGCGTCGAAGGGCTGGTGCTGATACTGAGCATGCTGCTGCTGACCTACGCGATGCTGTCGAATCTTCAGCCCCTGCGCCCGAGCGAGGTGGTGCTGTTCGTGCTGGTGCCCGGCGTGTTGTGGGCGGCATTGCGGTTTTCGGTGACCGGAGCGAGTCTGGCCATTTTCCTGTCGGCGCTCATCGTGCTGGGGGTGGCGGTGGTCTCTTCGGGAGGGGCGATCAGCAGCACTTCACCACGCGAATTGTTTGCCTTGCAGGTCAGCATGATCGCCATGGCGCTTGCTGGATTGTTTGTGTCCGCCGCGCTGGCTGAGCGTCGCCATTCCGAACTGCGCCTCGACCGGCTGGCCAATCACGATCCGCTTACGGGGTTGCCGAATCGTTCGTATTTCCAGGATTTTCTGGGTCATGCGCTGGCGCGTGCGCAGCGCGAAAAAAGCCAGGTTTCGCTGCTGTTCATCGATCTTGACCGCTTCAAGCACATCAACGATTCGCAGGGCCATGAAATAGGCGACCAGGTGTTGCGCGTGGTCGGCCGTCGTCTCGACGAAGAGTTGCGCGCGGATGATTTTGTCGCTCGCCTGGGGGGCGACGAATTTGCCATCATCCTGACGCATCCCCCCGCTTCGCGCGCGGCCAGCCGTGTAGTGCGCAAGCTGCTCAAGACGCTGGCTGAACCATTCAAGCTTGAGCATCGGCGTTATGCCATCGGCGCCAGTATCGGAATCAGCGTGTATCCGGATGACGGCCTGGATGCCAATACCCTGCTGCGCCAGGCTGACCTTGCGATGTATCAGGCCAAGCAGCGCCGCAGCGGGTTTGAGTATTTCAGTGACGAACTAAATACGGTTGCGCAGCAGCAATTGAGCCTGGAAAACGGGTTGCGCCAGGCGCTCGATCACGGCGAGCTGGCCTTGGCCTACCAGCCCAAACTGGATCTGGCCAGTGGCCGGGTGGTGGGGCTGGAGGTGCTGGCACGCTGGCTACCACGATCGGGTGGCATGATCGAGCCTAGCCGTTTCATCCCGGTGGCCGAGGAAACCGGTTTGATCATGCCGCTCGGGCGCTGGGTGGCGCGGGCGACCTGCGAACAATGGATCGCCTGGCGCGATGCCGGCCTCAATCCGCCGCCGGTTGCCATCAATCTGTCACCGCGACAGTTCAGCGATGCGCATCTGATCGAGGACATTGATGCCATTCTGGCCGACACGGGGATGGAGGCCATGCATCTGCAGCTGGAGGTGACGGAAAGCGCGGCGATGGAAAACCCGTTGCGGACCTTCGACATGCTGGACGCGCTGCGGCAACGCGGGTTCCATGTTTACATTGATGACTTTGGCACCGGGCATTCCAATCTCGGACAGCTGAAACGGATGCCGATCGATGCGCTGAAAATTGACAAGAGTTTTATCGACGATGTGCTGGTGGACAGCGACGGCGCCGAGATCGTCAATGCCATCATCCGTCTGTCGCATGCCCTCAATATGCGGGTGGTTGCAGAAGGGGTGGAAACGGTCGAACAGGTCGCGTTCCTGAAAAAGCAGGGCTGTGACGAGATTCAGGGGTATGTGGTTGCCAAACCGTTGCCGCCCGACAAGGTTGCAGCGCTGTTTGCGCAACGGTTTGATTTTTGAGGCGGGGTTGCCGGTGGCAGGGGACGGGGGTTTGGCGTCGCCACGCCGCACCTGCCTGGCGCCTGGTTTCGTGCTCAGGGCCGGACAATCAATGCTCGGGAACACCCTGCCACAACATGCTGAATCCGATTTCGGTGCTGTCGCTGCACATTTCGCCTACGGCCTTGAATTTCTCGTTGAAGGTGGTGTCAGCGTGGGATATTTCGTGCTGTTCGAATGAAGACCAGTAGGTGACGATCGCTACGTCATAGTCCGGCTCCTTGAGCGAATTGATCGAGCCTTCCTGGCTCACAAACCCGTCGTATTTGAATACCTGTCCGGCAATGAAACCGCCGGCCTCATTGCCGTAGGTTTCCTTCACGACGTGACACATCTCGCCCAGGGCGAGTTCGATATCACTCATGGTGATGCCGGGCTTGAGTTTGACCGCGTTGAACAACATCTTGCAGCCGTACGGAATGCTGACGGGATCGAACATGTTTTCTCCTTGATGATGAATTGGTTCGTGCTTTTGCTCCATGCCGGAGCAGAGTCAAGGGTACCGTGATCTTCAGGAAAGAACCAAACAGCGGCGGCAGCCTGCGCCCTCTGCGCGGGCTGGATCAGAGCGGCATCGGCTTGTTGTCGTTGAGGTTGAGCCAGCCCTTGGCAATGCGGTAGATGAACCAGATGAACGCCACGCCCAGAATCACCCAGCCAATCAGGATGATCCAGGTGATCACGCCCAGCACGCACCACAGCACGCTCCACCAGAAAGTGCGGATTTGCCAGGTGAAATGGCTTTCCAGCCAGGTGCCTTGCACCTCTTCGCGCTTGATGTAATTGAGCACGATCGCCACGATGGCTGTAACGCCCATAAACAGTGACAGTGCGTACAGCGCGTAGATGACCGTGGTCAGGGTTTTCAGGCTGGCGAGCTTGTCGTCAGTACCGGGTGCGAGGTTCGTGTCCATTAACGGGCTTTCTCGTAGAGGGGCATCATTCTCGGCACCTGGGCATTGAGCGCCTGGATGCGGTTGCCGGGCGCGGGGTGGGTGCTGAGGAAGGTGGGTGCGTTGTTGCCGCTGGCGGTGCCCATTTTTTCCCATAAGCTGATCGCAGCGCGCGGATTGTAGCCAGCGCGGGCAGCGAGTTCGATCCCGTAACGGTCGGCTTCGCTTTCGTTTTCACGGCTGTTGGGCAGGGTCAACGCAACGTCGGCCACCGGCGCCAGCACGCTGAGGTCACGTCCGGCGAGGATGGAGCCGAGGGTCATGCCGCCCTGCATGGCCATGGCGCGCGACATCCGCTCGCGGCCATGTCCCAGCAGCGCGTGGGCGATTTCATGGCCCATGATCTGGGCGATTTCGTCGTCGGTGAGTTTCAGTTTCTCGACGATGCCGGTGTAGATCGCCATCTTGCCGCCGGGCATGCACCAGGCGTTGAGCGTAGGCTCGTCGATCACCGCGACCGACCATTTCCACTGGCGGCTGGGCGCATACATATTGCCGGCCTGCACGATCAGGCGGTCGGTAATGCGCTTGACGCGGCCGTTCAGCGCGGCATCGGTGCTGAGCTTGCCCTGCTTTCGCGCTTCGCTCAGCGTTTGCGCGTAGGCCTGTACTGACGAGGCTTGCGCCTGTTCTTCGGAGACCAGCACCAGCTGGTTGCGGCCGGATACCGGGTTGGCCTGGCACGCGACCAGACTGGCGGCGAGCAGGGCAGTCACGACGAGTGTGCGTTTCATGGCGTCTCCATTTTCAGAATGACTTATCCCGCATTTACGGGATAAGGACTCAAATGCCGCGCAGCAGTTCGTTGATGCCGACCTTGGACAGCGTCTTGGCGTCGACCTTCTTCACGATCACTGCGCAATATAGACTGTAGCTGCCATCCTTGGACGGCAGGTTGCCGGACACCACCACCGAACCGGAGGGGATGCGGCCGTAGGTGACTTCACCGGTTTCGCGGTCGTAGATCTTGGTCGACTGGCCGATGTAGACGCCCATCGAAATCACGCTGTTGTCTTCGACGATCACGCCTTCGACCACTTCGGAACGCGCGCCGATGAAGCAGTTGTCGCCAATGATGGTGGGGTTGGCCTGCACCGGCTCCAGCACGCCGCCGATGCCGACGCCGCCGGAGAGGTGCACGTTCTTGCCGATCTGCGCGCAGGAGCCGACCGTGGCCCAAGTGTCGACCATGGTGCCTTCGCCGACGTAAGCGCCGATGTTGACGTAGCTTGGCATCAGCACCACGTTCTTGCCAATGTAGGAGCCTTTGCGAACGGCCGCGGGCGGCACCACGCGGAAGCCGCCTTCGCGGAAATCCTTGGAGTTGAAGTCGGCGAATTTGGAGGGCACCTTGTCGTAGTAATTGGTGTAGCCGCCCTTGATGAAGGCGTTGTCTTCCAGGCGGAACGACAGCAGCACCGCCTTCTTCAGCCACTGGTGGGTAATCCAGTTCTGGCCATCCGTGCGCTCAGCGACGCGCAGTTCGCCCATGTCGAGCAGGTCGATCACGGCCATGACCGCATCCTTGACCTGCGGTTCAACATTGCGTGGGGTGATGTCGGCGCGGCGTTCAAAGGCTTCTTCGATGATGGCTTGCAGGTCTTGCATGGGGATTCCTTAAAAGTAAGAGAGGGGTGAATTGATTGAACAGGATCAGGCGGCTTCGCCCATAAAACTGAGCATGCGTTTGGCCGCTTCGATACAGGCGGGCAGGCTGTCGACCAGCGCGATACGCACAAAGCCCTGACCCGGGTTGACGTTGGCCGCGTCGCGCGCGAGATAGCTGCCGGGTAACACGGTGACGTGCTGGGTGCGATACAACTCGCGCGCAAACGCGGCATCGTCGCCGCCCGGCACGCGTGCCCACAGATAGAAGGCAGCGTCGGGTGCGTCGAACTGCAGCGCGTCTTTCAACATGGGCATCACGGCGGCGAATTTTTCAGCGTACTGACGGCGGTTTTCGATCACGTGCGCCTCGTCGTTCCAGGCCGCAATACTGGCCGCCTGCACCGCCGGGCTCATCGCGCTGCCGTGATAGGTGCGGTAGAGCAGGAATGATTTCATGATTGCCGCGTCGCCTGCCACCATGCCAGAGCGCAGGCCGGGCACGTTGGAGCGCTTCGACAGCGAGTTGAACACGATCAGGTTCTTGAGGCCGCGACCAAGCTGTTGCGCGGCGGTCAGCGCGCCGAGCGGCGGCTTGCCTTCCTCGAAATAAATCTCCGAATAGCATTCATCAGCCGCGATCACGAAGCCATGCTGGTCCGACAGATCGAACAGCTGCTTCCAGTCGTCCAGCGACATCACCTTGCCGGTAGGGTTGCCGGGCGAACAGACGTAAACCAGGTTCACTTGCTCCCACAGATCGTCCGGCACGCGTGACCAGTCCATCCTGAAATCGTTTTCCGGCAGCGTGTTGAGGAAGAAGGGGCGGGCGCCAGCCAGCAAGGCGGCACCTTCGTAGATCTGATAGAACGGATTCGGCGAAATCACCACGCGGCGGCCGTGGCGGCTGGAGTCGACGCTGGCCTGGGCAAATGCGAACAGCGCCTCGCGCGAGCCGTTCACCGGCAGCACTTCGGTCGCCGGATCGAGCGTGACGCCATAGCGCCGCCCGGCCCACGCGGCAATCGCTTCACGCAGCGCATCCGAGCCCTGAGTGATGGGATAATTCGAGAGTCCGCCCAAGCCTTCAACCAGCGCGTCCTTGATGAACTGTGGCGTCGGATGCCTGGGTTCGCCGATCGACAGGTTGATCGGCGAAAGGTCGGGATTCGGCGTCACTCCGGCGAACAATTCGCGCAGCTTCTGGAACGGGTAGGGGTGGAGTTGGTCGAGACGCGGATTCATTGAATGGCCTGGAAACAGCAGATTGCAAACCTCAACATTATAAAGCCCCATGCCATCTCAACGCCTTTTTGCCATCGCCAGCCTGGTTTACGCCGCCACCTTGTGGGGGCTGGTCTGGTATCCCTATCGCCTGCTGAACGAGGCGGGGGTGGGCGGCATCGCATCGGGTTTTTTCTCCTATGCCATTCCGCTGGTGCTGATGGGCTGGCTGCATGGTCGCGCCCTGCGTCAGGCCGCGTTCGGGACAAACGGCAAATGGCTGTGGCTGTCAGCGCTGGGCCTGGCGGCGGGCTGGACCAATCTGGCCTACGTGCTGGCAGTACTGGAAGGCGAGGTGATGCGGGTGCTGCTGCTGTTTTATCTGTCGCCTTTGTGGACCGTGCTGTTCTCGCGCTTTTTGCTGCACGAAAAGCTCAACCGTTCTGGCTGGGCGGTGATGGTACTGGCAGCGGGCGGCGCGCTGGCGATGCTGTGGCAGCCTGGAGAATGGCCGTTGCCTGCCAATCATGCAGAGTGGCTGGCGCTGTCGGCGGGGGTGGCGTTCGCGGCGAGCAACGTCATCAGCCGCCATCTCGACGGCGTGACCCAAGGCGCCAAGGCGGTCACGGTGTGGCTAGGCGTGGTGGTGCTGACGCTGGTCGCCCTGCTGCTGGAACCGGCTGAACTGGATTTCATGGCAAGCGCTGCAACGCGCACCTGGCTGCTGCTGATCGGCGTGGCGTTGTTGATCGGCAGCATGACCTACGCCGTGCAATATGGCCTTGCGCGCGTGCCGGCCAATCAGGCCATCGTGATTTTCCTGTTTGAACTGGTTGTCGGCGCCCTCGCTGCGTATTTTTTGTCGGCCGAGCGGATGGGCCTGCAGGAATGGATCGGCGCGGCCATGATCATTACCGCCAGCCTGTTTTCCGGTCATATGGAAGACGATCAATCGAAAGCGAAACGCAATGTCTGAGCTGTCCCCAATCCATATCGCGGGCTTGCTGCACGCCGGCCTGCTGGTTTCCGATCTGGCGCGCGCCAAAGGGTTTTACGAATCGGTGCTGGGGCTCAAGCGGATTCCGGACCGTCCCGCACTGCCTTACCCCGGCGAGTGGTACGAACTGGGCGCTGGCCAGCAACTGCACCTGATGAACCTGCCCAACCCCGATGCCGCATCCGTGCGCCCCGCACATGGCGGCCGCGATCACCACATCGCGCTGGCGGTCAGCAACATGGATGCGCTGAAAAGCCGGCTCGATGCGGCCGGCGTTAAATACACCGTGAGCCAATCCGGGCGCACGGCGTTGTTCTGCCGTGACCCGGATGCGAATACCCTGGAGTTTGTCGAGCTTGGCTGATCAACAGGCCATGCTGAGATTTCATTAGCTGTAGAAGTTCAGGCATGACCTGACAAATGGCGCATGTTCAGGTCGTGCTTTTCTGGCAGGAACTGGCCAGAAGTGACGGTCTAGGATGACTCGCGGTGGGTTGCTTCGTGGGCTTCACGTCCAATCCACATGTCAGCATGAACCCTATCGGACTCGTTCAGAAGAGGTTCGCGAGTCCGGCGCGGATCGGCTCCGGCACGTTGGGCTGGTTCGCGATATCCGACAGAAAATTGGGATCATCAGCCACTGTGAGCGGGTCAAGCTCGATAGGCTTGAGTATCGTCGAGAGCGGAGCCGAAGCGGCGCTTACCGAGGCGCGTGCAGGCCCGGTCAGGTCATTCAGGTCGTTGAACGGCAGCCGCGGGCGCAGGTCAACCCCAGTGGCCTGAATCTCGTCGAGGGCCAGTGACCACACTACGGGTTCGGGCGCATCGAGAGCGGCCCGCCTGGCTTTCATCGGTTTTGGCTTCTCCAGTTTGCGCGCGAGCCTGGGTAAGTCCCGGAAGGCCGCACGCAGCGTGTTGCGGGCTGCCCTCAGCGACACGCCGGCCACATCGGGGTCGCCGGTTGCCTGTTCCAGATACAGGCAACGTCTCTTGCCGCCCACACGTAGCGTCTCGCCTTTGGCGCCAAGCGCACCCATCAATCCAGGCATGCCGTAGCGCGCAACGCCGTTGATCATCACCAGCCGGATCGACGTCTCCTTAGCCTTGACGAGCGCCTCGTACGGATCGCCCACCTTGCCGGCAATCACGACCACGTCGGCGCGCTTACCAGGCTCAAGCGTGCCTAGCGAGTTGTGCCACTTGAGTATCGCCGATGCCTCCCGCGTAGCCATCGCGACCAAGTCACGCGCGCTGAACAGACCCCCAAGCATGTGTTGAGAGTAGAGCCATGCGACCTTCAGCTCGCCCAGCAGGTTCTTGCTGCCCGAGGGCGACCAGTCACTGCCCAGACCGATGCGTACCTTGGCCTGCCTCGCGGCATCCACGCGTGCGGTAGCCCCATAGAGAAGCAGGTTGCTCAGTGGCGACCAAACCATCGCACCCTCGTATTGAGCAAGCACATCGAAGTCCTCGGCTAACAGGCCTGCTGCGTGGATGGCAGTCAGCCGGTCATTAATCGCCCACTGGTAGGGCGCCACCTCGAGCGCGAGGAAGTGCCGGCGAGCCATCGAATCAGGTTGATCCGCCGGGGTCACGCCCTCGCTCAGGTGAAGGAGGAAACAGCTATCCTCCTTGCTCAGCCGGGCCAGGAACGAGCGCGCATCCCTGGCATCCACGTCTGCAATTCGCCCCTGGGCCTCGGGCAGATCGGGGTCGTCCGTCTGTTCAACGTTGCGCAGGATACCCCTGTAGTACCGCCGTATTCCGGCGTTGCTGTTGAGCATGATCCCCTGGCTCGTCGTGACGCCCCCAAGCAGGCATTTGCACTCTACATAGCGGATCAGCGGGGCGAGCAGCGCGGGTTTGCCCTGACCGTCCCGGTACTTGCCCACGACGGTCATCGGTCCGCTGATCAGCTTGCGATAGTCGGGGTGGTCGGGCCACTGGCCTCGGTGCTGGAACAGCTTCGGTACCGGGGTCCATAGCGGCAGCGCGTTGTAGGCAAGGTGATTGTGGAGTTCAATCAGGCCCGGGAAAATCGTTCCGCCGGTGAGGATCGGGGCCACGCCTTCGAAGCCGGCTGGCGCCGGCCGCGCACGGTCCTGCACAGCGACGATGGCGCCCTGGTGGATATATACCACTGCGTCGGCCTTGACCGTGAATGCGTCATCCATGGTGACGACCCGTCCAGCCAACGCCAGCTTGGGACCGAAAAGTGGATCGATGGGCCGTGCTGGAGCCTTTCCTGCCAGAACTGCCGCGCTAACGGAAATTGGCTTGGCGCCAGCGAGGGGATACCAATGGCGTCGAACCTTGGTCATGTGACTACCCCTTTGGTGATCGTGATTGTGATATTGCGCCGCTTGGCCAGATCGCCCGAACCGACGCGTCTCGCCCAGCCATCGTGCTCGTGCATCCATGCCGGCAAGCCGGCGGGAAAATCAAACTCGGGAATCGCCACGCGGTCGCCTTCGGCCCACGTCTCTCCATACAATGTGAGAGGGGTCGGTACGTCTGGAGGATTCACACTCGGCGAAACCGCCTGCAAGGCCTTGTTCCAGTTCTGAAGCAGCTTCTTTGTCGCCGCCGCGAGCTTGTCTTTGTCTCCCCTGGAGGCGCTTTCCGGCTGTGTGGGGTGCGTCACCCTCGCATAGGCGATTTGCACCGACTGCCCAGCTGGCGTCTCTTTCCAGAATCGCCAGGCCTCGTCTGCCGCCTGCCCGAGCGCGAGTACGGCTTCGACATTGCCTTCAACCAGCAATGCATTCAGCCAGCGGTTTCGGTAGTCGATGAGGCTGGGGTTCTTTCGGGTCTTGGCTTTGACGCTGCCATAGACGCTGTACAGGTATGCGTTGATGAAAACGTAACTTCGGGTAATCCCAAGTTTGCGCAGCAATCCTTGAACGCGCCGCCCGGCTTCACCGACCAATACGCGACGTATGACAGCTTCGTGCTGTGCAGGATCCTGACCGATCACGAGCACGCGCGCCGAGCCGTCGAGCCGTCCACGATGGAAGATCGGGCCCCATTCAGAACGGAACTGGTCGGAAGAATAGATTTCCGCGCCGGGGTAGTCGGCACAGAGATTCAGAAACGGCTCAGTGACATATCCAGGATCAAACGGGTGGGACATATGCATCCTCCTTGTGGCGGCTGCTAACTTATGCGCAACATCGTTCGTTTTTGTGCCCTATCCAATGTAGATTATTTGGGGAGGGGAAACGGGGCTTTGCAGTCCGCTATTGGGAAACAAGCGCGCGGTACGTGGCTGCGTGAGTTCAGTATTTCAGGTCACGCGACGTGAACAGCCGCTTGGGCGCAGTGCCCAGAACGCGGGTGAGCACCGAATTCATGGTGGCGCAGTCGTTGTCGAAGCCGCCGTGGCTGTGGCTGATGGATGCGCCCAGCTTGATGGCGGCAGCTTCTTTGGCCGGATCGATCGGGATGCCCTCGGAGACCACCAGCGCAGGGCGGCCATCGACGGCACCACCGAACAGCTTGGAGAGCGTCTTGTCGGCGTCGATGCAGGCTTTCATCCCCAGTATTGGCACCTCGCGCATCCCCTCGAAGGCGTTGGACACGAGGTAGAGCAGGGATTTTCCGTAGGGCCCCACGCTGTCACCGCGTTCCAGCTTGTCCGACAGGATGTAGAGGCTCGGCAGCGGGATGTGCCCTGCTTCCAGTCCGGGCAGCAGCAGTTGCTTGAAAGTGTCGGTGCGGATGGCGGGTGCGAGGAACTGCACGCTCTTGAGCGGTATGCCCAGGTTCGCCAGCAGCGGCATGGCGTGGGCGGCGAAGATGCTGCCCGCCGAATGGCCGACGATGTGCAGCTCCCAGCCGGCCTTGTCGTGGCTGGCCAGTTTCTTTTTGGCCAGTTCGACGTAGCTTGCGACAAGCTGGATGGCGCCGATGTTGTGCGGGTGGTCGGACGCCAGCCGGGCGTTTTCCTTCATCTCGCCCCACAGCCGGAAGCCTGCGCGGGCGAGGGTGAGTTCGAGCACACGGTCCTTGGCCTCGGTCAGGTTTTCCAGGAAGCCGCCGCCGGCGAGCTTGTCGGCCTCGGTGAACAGGTCCTTGAACAGGCCAGCGACGCTGGAGAGGAAGTCGCTCTCCCACATGATGTGCAGGGGGTAAATCTCGTTTTCCAGCATGACGTCGCGCATGGCGACGATGCGCTTGGCCGAGGCGGATTCGGAGTTGAGCCCGCCGTGCAGGTACAGCAGGATGCGACGCTTCTTCCAGCTGCGGGCTTTGGTGGGGAGGGTTTCGCAGAACAGCCGTTCGATGTCGGACTCGGTGGTCCAGTACTCGCCGTTGTCCGACAGTTCGCCGTTGTTGGAGACGTCGATGACGTAGGGCCGGATGTCGGACAGCGGAATGGTGCGGCTGGCGCGCTGAATGCCGGAAGTGTCGATGGATTTATCGTCCGCCCACAGGTCCATCATGACTGGCACGCCGAGTTGTGCCACCCAGACGTCGGTGGCATGCATCAGAAAATCTTCATAGGGCAGCAGCGCAAAGCCGCCGGCCCCCCAGCCCGGCCCCCAGGAATTCTGGATGATGAAACCCTGCGGGGTGTAGCCGACGAGGGCGATGGCGTGGCCACCATCGGCGCTGCCGCTGCGCTTGATCACCGGCAGCCTGAGCGTGATCTTGCGGCCGCGGTGCACATAGCTCACCGGCACCGGCTTGTCGCCCTTGCTGGCGCCCGGAGCGGCCCAGCCCGAGTGCACCATCAGGGTGGCGTAGAGAATGCCGGTCTCGCTCAGCGCGGTGTGCATGTCGCGCACGTTGTAGGGGCGGATGCGGTAATAGGCACCACCCGGCGCCGCCATCGCCTGCTGGATGATGGCGTCGCTCATGTGGGTGATGCCGTGCTGGTCGTCTTTCCATGCCGAACGCAGACACACGCCGTGCTTGGACCAGGCCTTGATCGCGCCGCGTGCGGAAGAACCCTCGTAGGCCTCGCCCGGCCATTCGTCGTAGCGCCGCGCCAGTTCGTACAGCATGCGGGGACTGACGACGGCGGTTCGCTTTTGCTTGGCGCGCAGGAAGTTCACCACGGCCGCCAGCGCAAAGCCGGTACAGGCGCCTTCCTTGCCCTGGTCGAGAATCATCGCCGGCTTGATGAAGGCGCAACTCACCAGCGAGTCGGGCAGCGAAATCAGCGCAGGCTGGTAAAACCAGTCGCGCAGGTCGATGCGGTCTGGAAAGGCGTCGAGCCGCTGGCCGGTGGCCTTTTCGGCGCTGGTTTTGAGCGGTGGTTCGGACTGCGTGCGAGGGGGCTTGAGGGCCATGCGATTTCCTTTCGTAAAGGCTTTCGGGGTCAGAGGGTTTTCAGGTATTCCAGCAATGCGGCCTGGTCCGGGGCCTGCAGGGCCGTGCCGAAGTCATGCCCCTGATTGCTGTTGCCGCGCAGCCGCGTGTCGAGTAGCGTGCCCGCGCGTTCGGCCGTCTGGCCTTGCACGACGAAGCCGACGCGTACCGGGTCGTAGACGTCGTAGCCGCGCCAGAAGACTTGCGGCCGCTGCGCGGGCGGCATCAGCAGATCGGACAGGCTCGGCACCGAGCCGTTGTGCAGGTAGGGCGCGCGCAGCCAGATGCCGTCGAGGAACTGCGCGACATAACCCGTCAGCGGGGCTTCGACCAGTCCTTTGCGCTGGATGCCCATGTCGCTGACCACCTTGTTGGCCTCGATCGCCGCCTGCTTGCCCCAGGTGTCGATGCGGCCGCGGTCGGTGCCGATTTCGGAAAGCGGAACGATGGTGCCGGTGCGCGCGCTGGCGTGGCAGGCGGCGCAGTGGGCGTCGAACACGGCCTTGCCCTGCGCCGCGCGGGTGGTGTCGATGGGGAAGGGATACTTCGGCGCCGGCTTGTTCTTCAGGTAGTCGACCAGCCAGTCGATCTGGCCGAGGAAATCGTCCTTGTCCTTCGGCTCCGCGCCCATCAGCCCCAGCGCCGAATCGATGACGACCGAATACGGGTCATGCGAGTCGCCGGCGAAGTTCATGCGGTGGCCTTTTTCCGGCTGGTATTTCTTCAGGTTCCACACCGAGGGCATGTCGGTCGGGCCGAAGCTGTCGTCCATCGGCCAGCGGATCATGAAATATTTGGTCAGGTTCATCGCGTCGTCGCGTCCGCGTCCCCACTCGGGAAAGTCGTGGCGGTAGATCCACTCGAACTGGCTTTCGCGCTCGGTCAGGCGCTTTTTGGTGATCGGGATGATCAGATAGCGGTAGGCAAGGCGGTCGATGAAATCGAGGTCGGCGGCGAGGTTGATCTCGGCCATCAGGGTGTCGGCATTGAAGCGCGGGTCTTTGGCGCAATCGACTAAAAACCGAAAGAAAGCTTCAAGGTCGAGCGTGTGGTTGGGGCCGGTGACGACCAGCGTCGGCGTCTCGTCGGGCTGGCTGCGATAGCTCGCCACATGGCAGGAGGCGCAGGTGTTGGCGACGCGGTCGAAACCGATGCGGCGCTTGGAAAACCCCACCGGCAATTCCTGGCCCTGTTCCCACACCACGCCGAAGCTGGCGTAGCCGATGCCCGGCTTGGGCAGCTTGTCGGGGAAGACGCGCGGCAGCACGTAGAAAATCCAGTAGGGGATGCCGGCGTCGTTCTCTGCGCCGATGGAGCCGTATTTGAAGCGCTCGTCCGGATTGTCGAACTGCGCCGCGCCGTGGTCGCGCAGGAAACGGTCCCAGCCGACGAGTCCGAGGACGATGGCCAGCACCAACAGGACGAGTCCGCTGAGGATGAGCCAGCGCGGGCATTTGCATCGGGTTTTCATGTGAGGCTCCTTGCGGGTGCGGTCAGTCATTTCGGCACAAAGAAGAAGTCGCCCGCCTCGTGCCCGGCGTGTTGTATCGGCGCGTATTCAGGAACCTGCTCGAAACGGTAACGATCGGCCGCGTACGCAACCCGGGCCGCAACTTCGCGGTACAGGTGCTGTGTTTCGAGCACATCGGTATTGGCGGCGAGAACGTCGAGCATGGCCTGGGCGAAGACAGAATGTTTGCCGCTGCCGGAATCGAGTACCGGTGCCAGCCCGCCGGAGGTGAGCACCGTGCGGGAACGCTTGGTGGCCATCAGTTTCAGCCAGTGCTGGCGGTCTTTATCGGACGTGTCGGCGCCGATTCTTGCCATGGCGGAACGGGTGAGCGCGCCGGAATAGCACGAGTCGGCGATGACCAGCACTTGCTTGGCGGGGAAGATGCTGACGTGATCGGTGATCTCGACGTTGGAAATCCAGTTCGCCGGATTGTTTTTTTCGGCGTCGCTGGGCAGCCACTGGCCACGCACGATGGCACCGCCTTCAAGCAGGGTGCCATGGCCGGCGAAATAGAGCAGGAAGTTGTCGTTGTCGCCAAGCTTCTGGTGATAGGCGGCAAGCGCCGAGATGACCTCATAGCGCGTCGGGTTGACGAGCAGCTCGACGCCGAACCCATAGCGCGATCGCAGTATGTTTGCCAGTGCCTTTGCGTCCTCGACCGGCGATTTGAGCTTGGCGAGTTGCCTGTCGCGATAGCTGTCGACGCCTATCACCAGGGCATAAAAGTGGCCAAAATCGACCGCTGGCGGAAGCGGACGCAGGTCGGCCGGCGGCGCTGCGGTCTGGGGCAGTAGACGCAGTTCCAGCGCGGCGCGCTTACCTTGGCGATCCACCGCCACCAGCTTCAACGGCAGGGGCTGGCGCCCGATCCGCGCCTGGGTCTGGAAGAGACCGTTTTCCGTGGTGGGTTCCTTTTGGCCATTTACGGTCAAGCTCAAGAGTCCCGCGGGCGCCATGATCTGGCCGACGATTTCGCGGGTCGAATCGGGCGTGACCGGGATGTCGGTCGCGCCACGCGTGGCAAGCAGTGGGGGCTCGATCAGCTCGATGCTGGGTCCGGCGAACAGCGCTGCTGCCGGTTGACCCACGCGCTCGTCGCGCCTGGGTGGGGCGGCCGTGGCCGGTCTGGCCTCGACCGTTCCGCTGTCGAGCGCGACCGCGTCGGGTAGCCCGGTCGCCCGGCGATACCATTTGAGTGCCTCGGCCGGGTCGCGTGCCACCCCCAGCCCCTTTTCGTAGAGATGCCCGAGGTTGATCTGCGCCCGGCGATCGCCCTGTTCGGCGGCACGGCGGTACCAGGTGGCAGCGAGTGCATAGTCGGGCGGCAAGCCCATGCCCTTTTCGTAAATCTCGCCGACGGTGGCCTGCGCGGCCTTGTCGCCCGCTTCGGCCTGCGGCAGCCAGACCTTGAGTGCGCTGCCGGTATCGGCGCGGTCATACAACACATATTCGCCGCCGCGGATTTCGCAATCGCTTGCCGTGGTGCGCACCGGGCGGCGGGCCGAGAGGTAGGTCACCATCGCCCCCAGCTTGCGCACCTGGCCCGGCAACAGGCAGTCGACCACCTGCGGCACGGCAGGCGCCGGCTGTGCTGCCGGCGCGGCCAGCAGGCAACCCAACGCCACTGCCAGAGCCGCCCATAAGTGCATCAGAGTTCCTTCCTGAGCCCAAGCAGCAAGCGGCTGCGCTCAAGCTCGCTATGTCCCATCAGGGCTTCGACCTCGATGAAGCTCATCCAGCCATGCGGCAGGATGAACTGCGTGCCCGCGCCAAGATGAAAATAGTTGCGGTCGGGTTCCTGGCCTGCCGGCGTGAAGATCGTGTTCGCGTCATCCAGCACAAAGGCCGTGCTGACTTCCTGCGGATCGTTCTTGAACTCGTGTTCGTACTCCAGTTTGAAAAAGGGGACGAGCACGCCCCAGCTATAGCTTTGCGTCATGCCTGCGCGCAGCCCCAGGGCGGCGGTCAGCGAACTGCGGTCGGCATCGTCATAGCGCATGGCCAGACCCGTGGCGGTCAGCTCGTTTTCGCTGTAGCCGTCGACGGTCGAACGGGCATAGGTCAGCCGTGCATACGGTACGAGGCTGGACGCGCCACTGGCCAGTTCGTATCCGCTGCCCAGGCTCAGCCAGTAATTGCTGCCGTTGGTTTCGCCTGCTGTGTTGACGGGGATAAGCGCGCCGCCACCGGTTGGCTGGTAATACACACTGCGGTTGAATTCGTAGTCGCTCCAGCCGTAGCCCGCCGCCGCTTCGACGTACAGCGCGTCGCTCAGGTTGTGCGCGCCAAACACCAACAGCGAGAGGGTGTCAGCGTCGGATTTTCCTTCGCTGGATTGCGCGCTCAGGCCCGCCAGATCGGAGGCGAATTCGGAGCGGCTGCGTTCGTAGACCAGAAACCCGCCCACCACCGTGTGCGACGACAGGCGTTTATCCAGCCCCAGTTGCACGCTGTAGGCATCGCCGTCGTAGCCACGCTCGAGCGTGCTGGAGTCGCGTTCGAACCAGCTCGCGCGGCCGTTCAGCAACAGGCTGAACGGGCCGATCTCGAGCTTGCCGCCAGAGGGCTCGTCCTGCGCCAGCTTGCGCGCCTGATCCAGCACCGCATCGTTGCTCGCCAGCGACTGGGTGGGGGCGAGCGAGTCTTCGCTGGCGCCGGACAGATTGGACTGAACGCACACGGGCGAAGTCGGGAAATTCGCGCAGATGCCTGCCGCCGCTGTGGTGACGGTGTCCTGAAACGCCGGATTGGCGGCCAGCGCATAGGGTGCCATCAGCGTGGCGGCCGCCAAGGCGGTCAGTCGAATGGGTGAAATGGGTTTCATGGTGTCCTCCTGGTGGTTGAAATCAGACCCCCGGCTTTGCCTGGGCGCGTGTTACATAAAAAGCGCCCATCGCGAGCGAGGCCAGGCTCTGCACGGCGGCGAGCCACAGTTGCGACGACTGCAGCCAACCGGTCAGCCCCTGTGCCGAATAGGGGTGGAGCAAAAAAAGCCCGGCGATGAGGAGCAGGTAAAAGCCCGACAAGCCGGCGGTGAGCCAGTACATGAAAGGGTCGGCCGGCTGGTCGGGCAGGCTGCCCGCACGGGTATCGGCGACCCAGACGCCCACAATGAGTGAAAGATTGGGCATGACCGTGGGCAGGAACCAGGCCCAGACCGCGCCCGCAGAAGGCGAGTTCAGGCTGAGGCCCAACACGAACAGAAACAGGACGGCCGCGCCGGCGAACCAGATCAGGGCAAGGCGTTTTTTGGCGGTCAGGACGGTCATTGCTCGAGCGCCCCGAGGATTTTTGCGCGACGCAAATGCGCGTCACCGGTGAGGCGGCTGGACGCCTTGAATTCCGCCGGATGGCCGGCGCCCCGGGTTTCGAATTCGTAAATCAACGCGTGCGTCTGGAAGTGGTCGCCATAGGCAATGGGGCGCATCGCATCGGGCAACACCGGCATGCCTTCGCGCGGCCAGGCCAGCGCGGTGGCGGCGCTGGGCGATTCGGTGCCGGTGACGAGCGGCGTCGGGGTGACGATGAAAACGATGACGCGAAAGTGGCCGCGCTCGGCGTCGAACAGTGCACGCAGGTATTCGCTCAGGTCGAAGCGGGTGAGGGGCCCGCGTGTCACCTCCCAGCGTTCCGGCTCGGCCATCGAGCGGCCGTCGGGGTGTATGCGTTCAAGCCGGGTGGCGAGCGCAAAACCGCCGGGCACGCTGTAGTAGCTGTATTCCACATAGCCGTTGTTTTCCAGCGCCGCCTGTAATCGGCCCGAAATGTATTCCAGCGTGGGCGCCGCCGCACTTCCCGTGACCAGGTGCCGCGCAAGCGTGCGCCGGGTCGATGGGCGCGGCGGCGGCCAGGCAAAGGCCGGGGTCGCATCGCCATTGGCGGCGGGAGGCGCTGGCTTGGGTGCGGCTGTGGCGCCCCGCTGCTCGGGCAGGGTGCCGCAGGGGGTGCCGCGGGTTTCCAGACGCGCGTCACGGTAGCGAACCAGGGTGAGCAGTCCGGACTGCGCGTCGCGCGCAAAGCCAATGGCTTCGTCGTTGGTGAGGCACAACACTTCCTGGCCCGGGGCCGCTGCCAGTTCGAGCTCGATGGCGTAACAGCCCCGCGCCCCTTGCGGCGCCTGCCAGGTGCGGCTGCCCGCTTCGCGGCTGTCGAAGCGCGCAATCTCCTTTCTGCTGTCGGCTTCCAGCACGCGCACCTGCGCCGCCTCGAAAAAGTGGACCTGGATTTCGGGACGCTCGTTATCGCGCGGGCACAGCACAGCCCCGGCCATCGCGGACAGCTGCGACAGGCATCCGATCAACAGCAGCAGATATGACAGGGTGGTGGACATGGCGTCAGAACGTTTTCAGGTATTCGATCAATGCCCACTTGTCGGCAGCGGGAAGCGTGGTGCCGTAGGCGGCACCTTCGTGGCCGGCATTGCCGTTGCCGGGAATGCGGGTGTCGTAGGCAAACAGGGGTTGGCCCCGGCTGACCGGCTGGTCGGCGACAAAACCGAGCCGCTGCGGGTCGTACAGATCGTTGCCGCGATAAAAGAGTTGGGGTCGCTGTGCGGCGGGCTGCAGCAGATCCCACAGCGTCGGCACCGAGCCGTTGTGCAGGTAGGGCGCGCGCAGCCAGAGTCCGTCGAGTGGCGCATTGGCGTAGCCCCAGGTCTTGCGGAAATGGCGGAAGCGGCGCGCCGGGTCGGCCGAATACAACATGCCCTGGTTTTGCGCGAGTTGCAGCGTGTAGGAATCGAGCCGCCCGCGGTCGGTGCCGATGGCGCTGATCGGCGTGACCTGGCCGACGTGTTCGCCGGAAAAATCGCTGCCACTTTTGCCGTGGCAGGCGACGCAGCTTTGTTCGTAGAGCGCTTGTCCACGCGCGGCGAGCGACGGATTGATCGGGTAAAACTTGCCGAATGACGGCGGCGTGGCGCTGGCGATCCAGGCCTCGATGCGGGCAATGGCGGCGTGGTCGATCAGCTTCGGCGTGGCGCCGGTGCCGAACGCGGCTGACAGGTTGCGTTCCTCGACGCGGCTGTTGTTGCCGTCCCAGTGCAACTGCATGCCCTGTTTCTTGCCCTGGTTCCAGATCGCCGGAAAGTCCGATACGCCCACCAGTTCCTCTTGCGGCAACAGCTCGAACGGCACGCCGAAAATCGCCTTGGCCGAATTGAAGGTGTCGACCCGCCCGGGTCCCCAGTCGGCCTGTTGATGGATGAAGCGCAGGCGCCCGAGCAGGCCGGCGACGCCGTCGCGCATCAAGTGGACGCTGAGCGGATAGACCAGCCACTGGTCGACCAGGCTGAGGCCGCCGGCCTTCTCCTCTATGCGCGGCACCACCTGGGCGGGGGTGAAGCGGCGGTCGTTGACGCATTGCTGGACAAATTTCTGAAAACGCATCAGGTCGAGTTGATTGGCCGGCATGCCGGAGACCAGCATCGGTTGGGCGTTGGGCGTGGTGCGCACGGTGGCGGTGTGGCACACCGCGCAGTTGAGGAACACGCGGTCGATGCCCATATGCCGGCGTTTCGACATGCCTACCGGCAGGTCGCGTCCGGGTTCGTAAATGAAGCCGAGCGAGGCATAGCCCTTGCCCGGCAGCAGGTCGGGGCAGACCTCGGGCAACACCTGCCACAGCCAGTAGGGAAATCCCATGTTGCGCTCGCCACCGGTCGAGCCGTACTTGAAGTGCTCGACCGGGTCGGCGTAGGTGACCGGACGGTCGGGCAAAAAGCGGATCGCGGCGACCAGCGCAGCGAGCGCGAGCAGGAGCAGCAGCGCCCACAGGAAGAAGCGGCAGACGGAACAGCGGGCGGCGGACGGGCTCATTGCGCGCGCTCCGCATAGCTGGACGGCGGCAGGCAGGGACGCAGTTGCGCATAAGGCTGGCGCAGCAGGCTGGCCGGGTCCTGGCCGCGCAGGCGGCTGGCGACAAGCCGTTTCAGCACCGCGAGCTCGGGCGATGCTGCCCAGTGCACGGGATCGATGCCGCGGCTGGCGAGCGCTGCGGCCGGCGGCATCGGCGGCTTGCTGTGCGCAGATTCTGGGACGCCCGCCATGCTCAGGCGGACAAACATGCGCGGCGCGCAGTGTTCGAGTTTGGCCTCCACTTCGGCCGGGCTGCCACGCAGGAAGTTGGGCGGATGCGGCAGCGTGGTGTCGTGGCAGCTGGCGCAGTGGGTGCGGAAAGGCGCGACGAGTGGGCCGGCTTCGGCTGTGGCTGATGCTGGTTCCATGCGTGCGGGCGACAGGCTGAGCGGACGGATGCGGCGTGGCGCGCCCAGTTCGGCCAGCAAGGTATCCAGCAGATCGTGGCCGAACGGGCGGGCGGCCAGTGCACCGCGTGTGCGCAGGCGTTCGAGTGGGGCGGACAGGTCGGTCGCTTTCAGCTGCTTCACGGCATGGGCGTCGAGCATGCCGGCCAGCCCGACGACGAAGGCGGTCTTGTCCGGCGCATGCCAGGTGTCGAGCGGCGGGCGCAGCAGCAGCGGGTCGTTGGCCGGGTCCTGCAAAGAGGCGAGCGGATCGCGGTTGGGCAGGTCGGGATTGGGGAGGGCAAGGCCATGCGGCCAGCGGGTTTTCCAGCCAGAATCCAGCGTCGGCAGATCGCCCGGCGCGGGCAGCGTGCCGCTACGCGCATAGTCGAGCGCCGCGGCGAAGACCTGCATGCGGCAGCGGTCGCCAGCTGTGCCCTGGCCGCAGCCTGACTGCCACAGCGTCTGCCAGACCGAAAACAGATTGGCTCGATCGGTCGCGGTATCGATGAAATACGCGATGTCGGTGCCCGTCAGCTTGACCTGATAGAAATCGCTTCGCGCGGCGCGCAGGCGGGCGGCAATCGCCGGGTTGGCCGGCGTTTCGTCCCACAGCGGGCGGGCAAAGATGGGTGCGGCATTCTGATGACAGGCGAGGCACAGGCTGCGCCGCGCGTAAAAAACCTGCGGCGTTTTGCCGGCCCGGTAATCGCGCACCACCTGGAATTCGAAGCGGCCGGCGGTGTCGTTGTAGCTGATGACTTCGATCACCTCGCCTTTTTCGTGGAAGCCAAGGAACAGCCGGTCTTTCAGGGGCGGGATGCCGGGCTTGCTGATGCCGTCGGCGGCGGCGACCACGCGCGGAAAATGGAAGTAATCCGGTGCCCCAGCCTCACGCTGCAGCGAGCGGCCGAGCGGGATCAGTGTGAGCTTGAGCGGTGGCAGGCCGCTGGCGTCGGTCTGCATCTGGCGGTTGATCAGATTTACCAGCCGGGGAAATGGATACGGTACCGGAGTGTTGCCGACCAGCAGGTCGAAGCGCGAACGCCCGACCGGCGGCAGATCCGCCTGCGCCTGCCCGGAGAGGCTCGGGAGCGGGGACATCATCAGGCACATGGCGAGCACCGTCTGCAGGGGCAGGATGCGCGGCGCATGGTGCATCAGTCTGCCGGCCCGTACACCGCACAGCCTGCGGCAGGCAAGGCAAGCCACACGGCATGCCAGTCGGGATGCGGTGACGCGACTTCCAGCCTGCTGCCAATCCGGGCCGGATCACTGCAATACAGGCAGACCAGGGAGTGGCCGAGCGGACTCAGGTCGTGGTCCAGCCCCACCCAGGCGGCCTGTTCGCTGGTGTCGTCGGTGTTGATCGCACACAGCCATTCGCGGTCGGTGAACAGCCGCGACCACGCCACCACCGAGCGCAGTTCGCCGCCGATCATGCACGGCTCGCCAAAATCGTGGCCGTTGCCGGAAATCGCGCGCAGATACTGGCGGCCGCGGCGCAGCGCCAGGTACTGCCTGCGCACGGCGAGCAGGCGCGCAAGCGCGACATAGATCGGGTGGTTTTCATCAAAGCAGTGACGGCCGCGCGAACGGAAGGCGCCAAAGTCGCCACCGAACATCGCCTCGCGGAGGTAGCGGTCGTTGCCGCCTTCACCGTCGAGCCCCTGTTCCGAACCATAGTAAATACAGGGAATGCCGAGCGTCAGTGCGTTCAGCGCCAGCGCGTTGGCGGCGAGGAGCGTTCCACCGCCGGCGCAAAAACGTGCCTTGTTGTCACCCTTGCGCACCTGGTCGTGATCGTCGTAGAGCGTGACGACCTTGTCGCGGAACCAGGTGTGCGAATCCTTGCCGATATCGAACGAATTGCGGAACAGGTCGAAGTATTCCGCTGGGTTGCGCCGCCCCTTGACCAGGTATTCGAGCTTGTCCGGGATGTCGTCGATGCCGAGCGCGGCGTCGAGTCCGGTGGTTTCGCGCAGGGCGAAGGCGTTGCCGCGGCCGCCGGTGATTTCGCCGATCAGGGTGAACTGCTCCTTGCCGATCGATTGCGCGAACTCGTGAATGCAGGCGGTGAAATAGCGCGTCGCGCCGGGATCCATGTGCTTGACCGTATCGACCCGGAAGCCGTCGAGGTCGGCATAGGCGATCCAGTACTGATAGGCGCGGGTGAGCGTTTTCAGCGCGGGCGAGACGCGGTAATGGTCGACCACGCCGTCACCGAGCCGGATCTCTTTCAGGTCGAGGAAATCGCCTTCGATGAATTCCGGGTACCAGTCCCAGTTGTTGATGCGGCCGAGCCGGGAAAAACTGTTGGCGGCTTGCAGTTCACGCGGCCATACAGCAGCGTCAGGGTCGCTCACCGGCTGGCCGTACGGCAGGCTGGGCTGGCCGGTGGCGTCGTTCCAGCCTGCGGCCGGGTAGGGGCGGCCGTCCCAGCGCGGGTCCATGCCGTGCTCGGTCGGGTAGCGGTCGGCGGCGTAGGTGAACACCGGTCCGGCATGGTTGAGGATCACGTCGAGGATCACATGGATGCCCTGCGCATGCGCCGTGGCGACCAGTTCGCGCAGGTCTTCGCGGCTGCCGAAACGCGGGTCGATGGCGAGGAAATCCTGCACCCCGTAGCCGTGGTAGGCGTCGCTCCAGGGAGGCTGCTTGAACACCGGGCTGACCCACAGCGCAGTGACACCGAGCCGCTTCAGGTAGCCGATCTTGCTCATCGCGCCGCGCAGGGTGCCGCCGACAAAACGTGCGCCCGCATCGCGCCAGCTCGCCGCGTCGGCTTCGGCGCCGAGCGCGTTGCCGTGGTCGGCGGCTTGCAGCAAGGGCGTGGAGCCGCCCACCGCCAGATGGCCCGAGTTGTCGCGATACCCCGCCTCGTTGCCGTCGGAAAAGCGATCCAGCAGAAAAAAATAAAACACCTGGTCTTCCCAGGCTGCCGGGGAGGGATGGAATGGCCGCTGGGTGAGCGAGACAAAGTCGATGTCGGCAAGCGTTTGCATGCAGTGTCCTCAGCGACTGGCGACCACACGCTTCTGCGTGCCGCTCCAGCAATCGTCCTTGATCTGACCGATCTCGAACTCGGCGCGGCCTGCGTGGTCGAGGTCCTTGCTGTAGAGCACGAAGTTGAGAATGAAGGCGTGATCCATGTAGGCACGGCCGAGATAGAGGCCGGGCCGCACCATGCGGATTTCGTCGCGCACCTTGAGTCCGCGCCGGCCGGCGAGAAAGTCGGGGTTCTCGCGGTAGCCATGCAGTTCGTCGGTGAAGGCGTAGTCGATGATGATGGATTCGCGGCGCGAGTCGATCAGGCTCTGTCCGCAGTAGAGCTTGGCGGGGAACAGCAGCCAGGCGTCCTTGCCGTCAACGTCGATCTTGGGAATGTCGCCGGGGCCAATCACCGGGCGCAGCGCGGCAAGGTCCTGGATGCGGTTGCGCAGCACTTTTTGATCGCGGTAGAACACCTTGCCTTTCCACAGGGTTTCGCCTGCGGTCTCGAGCATTTTTCCCTTGAAGTTCACCCCCAGTCCCTTGAGCCCGCCGATGATTTCTGCGGCGCGCAGCTTGCCGGAGCTGCCGCGCGGGAACACGATTTCGCCGTCAAACGCGCCGTTGGGGATCGGTCCGGAACCGAGGCGCGCATACAGCTGGTCGAGTTCTTCCTGATTGAGCCCGGCCAGGTATTTGGGGGTGACCTTGACGAGTTCCTGCCGCGGGATGGGGTATGCGTATTCGACCTGCGCGAAATCGGGCT
>Ga0208375_1000842_pt1 | contig 38883 bp, 55 predicted proteins | sample RifOxyD1_FD_184038 | JGI IMG/M metagenome (GOLD analysis project Ga0208375, IMG submission 184038) | Soil microbial communities from Rifle, Colorado - Rifle Oxygen_injection D1 (SPAdes) | ecosystem: Environmental > Terrestrial > Deep subsurface > Rock core/Sediment | place: Rifle, Colorado... | reverse complement strand
AAAATCAAATCAACAGCTTTAAAAACCCCATTTCATACACAATAATATCGTACTACATCGCTTGAAGTGCATATTCTGCGCGCAGGCGCATAGGTAGAAGACAGCAGATAAATCAGGAGATAATTTTCCTGAAGGAGATAAAATGGAGCAATTTCCTGTTGAAAAAGCAGTAAGCGAACTGAAAAAATCAGAAGAAAGAAAGTTCAACCAGACAATTGATTTAATTGTAAATCTTAAAAAGTTTGATGTTAAAAAAACTCCGCTTAATTTTATCATAACTCTGCCGAATAAAGTGAAAGAAAGAAAAGTATGCGGTTTCATAGAATCAAAAAGTTCCATTATAGATACTATTCCAAAAATTTCTTTTTCTAAATACAAAGATAAAAAACAGATGAAACCACTAATAAAAAAATATGATTTTTTTATTTCATCTGCGCAGAATATGCCTGCAGTAGCCACTTCATTTGGAAGAGTTTTAGGCCCTGCTGGAAAAATGCCGTCGCCTAAATTAGGAATTGTGCTTTCAGATTCAGAAGAAGAAATTAAAAAATTAGTGGATAAAATTAAATATATTGCGCGAATACAGCCAAAAGAACCATCGATAAAAATACCCATAGGCCAGATTGCAATGTCTGACATGGAAATCTCGGAAAATATTCATTCTGCAGTTGCCTCAATAATCAACGAGCTTCCGAATAAAAAGGAAAATGTCCGTTCAATTATGATTAAACTTACAATGAGCCGTCCGATAAAACTTGAAATTTAAAATTTAAAATGGCATCTTTAAAAAAATCAAAAGTAGCGAAAGAGCAAAAAACCGAAAAAAGAAAAGTTCCTGAATCAAAAATCAAGGCAGTAAAAGAACTTGCAAAATTAATCGATTCAAACAGCACAATAATGTTTGCATCAATAAAAGGGCTTCCTGCGAAAAATTTCCAGAAAATAAAAAAATCGCTTTCAGACAGGTCAGAGATAAAAGTTGTCAAAAAAAGAATGCTTTCAAAAGCAATTGAAGAATCAAAAAAAGAGAACATTTTATTATTAAAAGATTTTATTAAAGAAGATATTGCATTTATCTCTTCAAATATTGATGCGTTCGAGCTCTCTGCTACTTTGAGTGATTCAAAAAGCTCTGTAAAGGCAAAAGCAGGGCAGGAATCAAATATAGACATCGAAGTTGAAGCAGGCCCGACAGACCTTCCAGCAGGCCCAGCTGTAAGTGAACTTGGTGCACTCGGGCTTCAAGTACAAGTAAAAGATGGGAAAATAGAGATAAGAAACCCAAAAGTTATTGTGAAAAAGGGGCAGATTATCAGCGAGGGCGCTGCAAGTGTTATGGGAAAGCTCAACATTATGCCTTTTTATGTTGGCTTTATTCCTCTTGTTGCTTATGATTCAAATTCAAAAAGTATATTTACAGAGCTTACAATGGATAAATTGGCAACTATTGAGCTGATAAAGAGTATGTTTGCTAAATCAAGGACATTTGCAGTTTCTTTAAATTATCTTTCAAAAGAAACTCTTTCAATGCTTTTTGCAAAAGCAGCAAGCCATGAAAGAGCATTAAATTCATTTATAAAATTAGAAGAGACAAATTCGGCAGATTTAGGAGAAAAAAATGGACAATAATTCACATTCAAGGAGGATTAAATAATGGAATACATATATGCAGCGCTTCTGTTGCATAAGCTTGGCCAGAAAGTAGATGAGCATAACCTTAAAAAGGTTATATCTGCAACAGGCGCACAGGTTGATGAAGGAAAAATCAAACTGCTTGTGGCAACTCTTAAAGACGTAGACATTGATAAAGAACTTGAGAGTGCAGTTGCATTTACTGCAACGCCAGCATCTGCTGTGCCTGCAAAAGCACCAGAAGCAAAAGAAGACAAGAAAGAAGAAAAAGCTTCAGAAGCAGCAGAAGGTTTGTCCTCGCTTTTCGGATAATTTTTTAGTTTGTTTTAGAGGACAAACCAATTTATAGTTATAACACTATTAAATCTGTTATTCTTTCTAATATTTTAATCATAGAAAAGTTTAAATAGGATAATTATCTGTATAATTATATCAAGAAACCTTTAAACATCAGAATTCCACTCGTCTGTGACAAGTGGTTTGAACCACTCGCGGAATTCTGAGTGTGCTCAAGAACCAAGGGAGGATTTACATGCTACCCCTCTTTGAATAGTGGTTCTTGACATTACGAATCAGGTTTCTGGATTTTAAAATACAATCAGACATTAAGCAGTTCAAGTATTTCAAAATGGAACAAATATTTAAATCAGTAACAAGAAAATGGGGAAATTCTTTGGGAATAGTTATTCCTCTTAATGTTATTAAAGAAGAAAACCTAAAAGAAAACAGAGAAGTGACTTTAAAACTTGTTAAAAAATCTCCTTTTGAAGAATTGTTCGGGAGTGTTAAATTCAAAAGACCTGTCAAGGAAATAGTCAGGAAATTAAAGAAAGAGTGTGATATATAATTAAAATGGTTGATGAAACTTATTTTTTTGATAGCTATGCTGTTTTTGAGATGCTTGAAGGAAATCCAGGTTATGAGTTATATAGGAGAAGTTTAATGATTTTGACAAAATTAAATCTTTTTGAAATTCATTATGGAATTCTAAAAGAAAAAGGAAAAGAAAAAGCTGGAGAATTATTAGAAAATTTTTCAGAAAGTGCTGTTGATTTTAGTAATGAAGACATAATCAATGCTTCAGAAATTAAAAAACAAAATCCTAAAAGGTCAATGACAGATTGTATTGGCTATGCTGTTTCTTTAAGATTGAATATAAAATTTTTAACAGGAGATAAAGAATTTGAAGGTTTAGAAAATGTGGAGTTTGTAAAATAGGGGTAAAAACATTTAAAAGTGATACTTCTTATTTATTAGTTAATATCATAGAACATTTGCCGTCGTGGGACAATGGTACTCCGCCTGCCTTGAGAGCAGGTTGCCTCCGGGCTTTCCCGGTTCGATTCCGGGCGACGGCGTTATTTTTTATTCTTTGAAAAGGTTAATATCCTTGCATTATTTAACATTAAAAAATACTGCTGATTAAAATAGATTTTTAGGATTTTAAAAAAGAAATTTGGCGGTTCATGCAATAATTAATACCTTCAAGGATTTATTATAAACTTATTAAAAAAGAAATTATCTTCTGCCTTTCTTTGCTTTCATCAAATAAGCAATTAAACCAATAAGGATTATAACTGCAATTATCCCAACTATTGTCCATAGGGTTGTGCTACTTGTTCCTTCAGCACCTGTTTCTGGTGTTCCTTCATCTTCAGTTGTTCCATTGCTTACTGCTCCAGTCTCTCCAGCACCAATACTTTCTGAAATCTTTTTAACTGTAACATCTGCCTTTCCATTTGCAATGCTATTAAGTTTTACTGATAAGTCATATGTTCCATCATTATTTATATCAACTTTTTTTGTTTCTCCAGTACTCAAGTCAAGAGTTATTGGGTCTGAAGATATTGTAATTGTGACTTTATTTGTTGTTATTGCTGTTACAGCAACTGTATGCGCTTCAGATACTGTTGCTCCCGATGGCTTTATTGAAACACTTATCTTAGAATTTTCATTGAAATTTGCACTATATCCACTCGAAACTTGAGTTTCAGTTACTGAAACTGTGCTTCCTGCTGCAATTGTAGGAGTTGTAGTTGTGCTTCCACCACTACCTCCACTACTTCCCCCTGTACTACTTCCAACTCCTTCTACAGTATAAGTTCCTGTAATAGTTACTATATTTCCTGCAATGTCATAAGCCGTGCATACTGAGTTGTAAGTTCCTGTATTTGAAGTTGAAGGACTTGCAGTTATAGATGTTGAGTTTAGTCCTGCAACACTATCACTTGCACTGCATGTGCATGTAGCTGTATCATCTTGGTTAACTGGATTCGGGGTGCAACTTACACTTCCTGTTGGTCCTGTATTATCAAGTATAAAATTTAATACTGCCCCAGTATTATTAAGATTGCCTCCTGTATCATTCGCCCATACAGTTATGTTATACCTCCCATCAGCCCATGCAGAGGTATTTATAGATATATTCCAGTATTCTCCTGCAGGATTTGAAGCATAAAGTATAGTCGAGTTATGCTGTGCTCCTGTTGAATTAGTTATATTAAAAAATACTGTTTCTATTTTTGAAAGTCCGCGAGCATCATGAATTGAAACATTTAGTAATAAGTATCCTGTATTTGCATTTGAATAATTATATAAGGTAACAGGAGAAGTAATATTCGCAGAGTTAATTAAGGGTACTGTGCTGTCAATTTTGAATGTTTTATTATTTGCAGATTCAACTGTTGCTGACCAATTAGTAATACTAACATTAATCATTGTCCAGTTATCTTGAAAAAGTGCAGTATTGCTTATATTAATATATCCCCAAGCAGCAAAGTTTGTTGTAGAATTAACAATAGTGAGATTCCCGGTATTATTAAGTCCTTGAACGAAACTCGTACCATTATAAGATAAATTTGCTACCTGAACAAAATTTCCTCCTGTCCCGCTTGAATTTACATAGATAGTAATATTCAAATGATCAGCACCATCATTATTAAATACAACATCAGTTAGATTTACAAATGTGATATTAATAAAAAGCAATTGCCTTGAAGTAGCATTAAATCCTGTTATCGGACTGACAATAGTAACTGCTGCAGCTGCAAAACTTGCAACAAATATAATAAATAATGCTGCAAAAACAGCGCTGACAAAAACATAATTTTGTTTTATTTTAACCATCCTCTTTTTATCATTGTTTTTAACAATGTTAAATAATACAAAACCATAGAGTATTTAAATATTTCGTTTTATTTACTATTGGTTATAAGTTAATTTTTATGTTTTATTCTTTTCAAAATTTATATTTCTCCGACGATTATTCTTCGCAGTGTTATTTTTCTATATGCGGATGCTCCTGCCCCTCTTTTAATCTTTCTTTTAAATCTTTTAATTGCTTTTGTTTTTCAATTGAATAATATTTTTTATTTCCATCTGCTTTTTCTATTAATTTTGCAGTATACTCTCCTCCTAGAAAATGCGGCAGTATTACATAATCTGCTCCTGTTTTATATAAAGAATAGACATCAGAAATCTGCCTTGCAGTGGTTATTATCACAGCATTTCTGTTTTTTGCGCGTATTTTCTCAATTAGCATCAGATTTATCTCAGCTTCTGGAATTGTTGAGACAATCAACTTTGAATTCTTCACGCGAAGATTATCAATAAAATCTGCATTTGATACATCTCCGTAAATGCAGTTTATTCTGTTTGAGCTCAATCTTCTCACTCTTTCTGGATTAAAATCAATCACAACGTAATTTTTTCTCAGTTTAACAAAAGACTTCATTATTGAAAATCCTATCCTGTTTTCTCCGAGTAAAATATATTCGTAATCTTTGTTTTCATCTTTTTCCCGCTTTGTTTTTTTGCGCTCGAAAACTGACAGATATTTTGACAATAGAGAATAAATTTTTTCAGAATACATTATCATATAGGTCGAGCCAGCAATTGTAATCAAGCCAACAAGTGTTACAAGAGAAAGAATCTCATTTGTAAGATGTCCGACTCTTACTCCAAGTGCAATCAGAATAAGAGAGAATTCACTTATTTGCGCAACAGTAAGCCCTGCCATAAATCCCGTGTTTTTGCTGTACCCGAATATTCCCATTAAAATCATCACAATTAAAGGATTTCCGACAAGTATGAAAACCGAGAAAACAACAGCAGGAATCCAAAGAGCGGCTAAATTCCCGACAATCATTTGCGCGCCCAATAAAATGAAGAATGAGATTATAAAAAAGTCCCTTAATGGCCTTAGTTTTGAGCTGACTTCATAGCTGTAAGGGGATATTGAAAGCATAATGCCTGCAACCAGGGCTCCGACTTCAATAGAGAATCCTGCATATAAAAATAAGGCAGATAGTCCTAACCCCCATGAAATCGCGAATAAATAAAGCAACTCCTGGGATTTTGCAAAAAACGAGCTTAATCTTGGAAGAACTAAATAACTTATTGGAAGGAGAAAAACGACTATGATTCCTCCCTTTACAAATGTAGAGACAATAATTTCTGAGGCATTTACTCCATTAGAAAAAGAAGAGACAACGATTAGAATTATAATTGCAATCAAATCCTGCACAAGAAGAAACCCTATTGAAATCTTGCCGAATAATCTGTCAAGGGAATCCTTATCAGAAAGCAGTTTCATAATAATAATTGTTGATGAGAATGTGAGTGCAACAGCAATATAAGCAGAAGTTACTGGAGAAAAGCCAAGCCAGATTCCGATAAAGTAGCCTATTACTGAGGTGAATACCACCTGTCCGATTCCAGTTATCAGAGAGATTTTTCCAACCTCTTTTATTACTTTTGGGCTTAAGTGAATGCCGACGATAAAAAGCAGAAAGGCCACCCCAAATTCAGAGAATGTCTGAAGTGTTTCTGTATTTGGAATAAGATTAAGCATTAATGGTCCAACAATAATCCCGGAAATTATATATCCGATGATAAGCGGCTGCTTAAGCAGCCGCACTATAAAAGAAACTCCTAATACAATCAAGAGTATAATGCTTATCTGCAAAAATATGTTTTCCATTTCCCCACCTGTTTATTTACCCCTTTTACAAATTATTTTATAATTAAATTGCCTTTGCTTTTTATATGTTGGGTTGTTTTTTAATCTTATAAAAATATTAAAATATATTTTAAAAATATGATACTACTTTTAAAATACAGCATTTAGAAAGATTTAAATACCTCTTATTTATATAAATTTCATGGAAGTTAAGCATACTGAAATAGTTGAGAAGAGAGTTCAAGTTGAAGAATTAGTAGGAATAGCTTCTATTATAAAAGCAGATGAATTTATCCCGCAATATACTGAAGGGGTTGAGAGATTTCTAAGAGATAATCAAAATTTAGGAGAAGAATGGATTAGAAATGTTAAAGAAAAGTTATGTGGATTTCAGGGAAAAAATAAAGATGGAAATCTTCTTGGTTCAAGCATAGATATTGGAGTAGCAATAGCAACATTTACAGATATTCCTTTGATTACAGGAAATCAGTTACTTGGGATTTACGAACAAGCAGGAAAAAAGAATCCTTTTGGAGAGGTTTATGTTGATTTTGGTGTTGCACTTATTGGAGTTCCACAAGTAAATTACGTTAAGGCAACTGAATTATTAGAGGATTTTACAAGAAGAGGAATAAACCTTGAAAATGGAAGAGTTCCAGATTTTGCACAATTAAGGTTAATTATGGATAAATGTGTTGGATTATCTTATAAATTAACAGAGAATGTTTCCTCAGATGATGTTGCTTTAGTCTCTGCATATCCTTTTGGTTCCTATGTTGGAAATAATGGTTTGTTCAGGGCTTGCCTTGACGGGGACGGCAGCTGGTATGCCGATGATGTTGGCTTGGCTGATTCCGACGGCGATGGCAGGGTGGTTCGTTATGACGCCGAAGGCGTCACGCCACGCGTTGCTCCAAAAAGTAACACTCAAGATTTGATTGCGGGATTAGTAAAAGAATTTACTGATAAATTCGGATAGTTTTTAAGCTAATATTTCTTTTAAATAGTCCTAACCATTTAGGTTAGGCCACACGCCAATTTACTAAGGCATATTTGACTTTATTTTAAGCCATGAAATTCAAGAGTTCCTTGCGAGGAACTCTGGTGTTCAAGGAAACTTGATATGTTCAGGCGAAATTCCTGATATGAAGAAATTCATAAGGTAAATTGGCTACAAGTTGTTCAGGGCTTGCCTTAACAGGAACGGCAGCTGGAATGCCAATGATGATAACTTGGCTAATTCCAACGACAACGGCAGAATGGCTTAATAATGGTTAGGTTTTATTTCAATTATAAAAATAATTAAATTCCAATATTATCAAGTTAATATGCTATACATTATTTGAAATCTGAATTTTTCTAACACATCCTTCTTTTCCCTTATTCAGCATTTTTTATGGGAGTTTTGTTTTAGTATCATCAATTAAAAATTCAAAGAACCAAAGCATCAACGAGTTCGCAGATTTGCAAAATAAAAACAGGCGAGGCGAAGCCGAGCACAAATATTTTCTTTAAACATCCCAAATTTTGCCTTATTTCCCATCTTTTAATTTGAAATTTAGTTTATTAAAGGTATCAATTAAAAAATAAAATTATCAGTATAAAAAGTGGTTGTCAGATTTGCAAAATAAACCAGCAAGCAGAGCTGATAAGTAAATTTATGTTGATTATTCTTATATGCTAAGTCAATAGTATATCAAATTCCCAAATCATCTGCGATTTTGTCTCCTGCAATAATTTCAGGAACAGTAACTATTTTTGCCCCTGCTTTTTTCAGTTTTGAAACCAACGACGGCTTTTCGCATCTTGAATGAACTTCTATTTTCGGATTCATTTCTTTTGCAGTCAGGGTTATCATAACATTATCTTCTGTATTTGGAGAGGCAATTATCAGTTTTAAGGCTTTTTCAATTCTCGCTTTTTTCAGCATTTCTTCATTTAATCCACTGCCTTCAATTATCATATATTTTTTCTTTCTCAAAGAAGATGCAACAGCAGGATCAGATTCTATTATTAAGAAAGGGATTTTTTTGACAGAAATGACTTTTGCTATTTCTTCTCCTACTCTGCCTCCTCCGACAATGATAATATGGTTTTTCATCCTCTTTATTAAAAATGAGTAGAATCTTGTTTTTAAATATTTTCTAAGATTTCCATCAAGAAGCATATCCGCAATGCTCCATAAAACCCACCAGATAATAAAAACTCCGACAATTGCCAGGAAGATTTCAAGAAGCCTTTCATAAATAGTGCTTTCTTCATTGAATATGAATGCGAGTGTCTGGAGTGTTCTTAGAAAAGAATCTCCAAAAGAAATTCCGGTTATTAGTTTAAATCCAAATATTCCTGCGATAAATAAAAGAATCATTATTAAAATGAATATTCTAATCCTTTTTGGAAATTCTTCCACTTCTTTAACTTCTGCACTTCTTGACATTTTATCTCCCTTTATATAAATCAGAATGTTTGAGTTTAAAAAACCGCGTTTTTCAAAATGATTCAATATTTTTTATTAATCCCGAAAGAATTTTTGGGGAAATATAGTAACCATCTTCAACAAGGGCATAAATCATTTCCTTGGCTGTTTTTTTATCTATAATCTTCTTTTTTAACAAAAGGAGAATTACTCCCGTTGTTCTGATATAATCAATATCTAATGATTGTGCAATTTTTATTGCAAAACTATCATCAATGAGCAATTTATCTTTCTTTTCTTTTGCCAAATTAATTGCAGCATTTTCTCCAGCGCCTATTCCAAAATCAAGATTATTTTTTGGATTTTCTATTTTTATCAATCCCCAGATTATGTATTCATTAAGAATAGAATATCCGGGTTTTCCTTCAATAAGCACTTCCTCTTTTACTGCTTCAGGAATAATTATCTGTTTAAACAATTTTATTAAAAGTTCGAGTTTGTTTAATTTAGCCAAGCAAATAAGGGGAGTTGAATTGCTTATCATTTTAGCAGGATTTTTAGATCATGTTCCAATTCTTTTTTATCATATCCTGTCCAATTTATGTCATCTTCTTTTGCTATTACCAACATTTCCCATATTGAAACATTTAGTATTCGTGCTGCTTTGCCTATTGATATTTTATTGAGTGATAGCGCCTCTAATGTTGATTTGAATTTTTCTTCTTCAAGGGCTTTTGCTAATAGTCTTCTCATAACTGCTGAAGTATCAAGGTTCTCTCTTTTTGCCAGGGCTTTTATTCTTAATACAAACTCTTCAGGAAGTCTTGTTGTTATTGGCTTGTCCATTGTATACAATATATTACAACGTATTATTTAAACTTTTTGGTTTGGGTTTCTCACAACTCCAATTATCTCATTCTCTTTATAAAAAGAAACCGCGTCCTCAAGCCGTTTTTTTGACTGTGAGTATATGGTGATTATTTTTTCTCTGGTTTGAATTTTATTTTCAGCATGCTTCCATAAATATACTCCTGCTTTTTTGTCATCAGGACTTCCGGCAATTCTTGCCAAAAGATTTATTTTTTTATTGTCAATGCTTTTTATAATTCCTGATTTTTTTGAATTTATGTTAATATAGAATTTTGCATAAGATAATTTGTCCATCAGACTTCCTTTCGCTCCTTGGGCTTTTACTATCTGCTCAAATTTTTTGAATGCTTTTCCAGAATCAAGAATTTCTTTTGCAAGAATTCCTCCCTTATTTTTTTCAGCTATATTGCATAATTCAAAAATTTTCCCTGCAAGAAATATCGATTTTTCCCTTAAATCATGCGGTCCGTCGCCTTTCAGCACAGAGATAACATCTCTCATTTCAAGAATAGGCCCTATTCCATTGCCTATTGGCTGGTTTCCGTCTGTAAGAACGCATTTTAATTTTATCTTAAACATCTTTCCAAGCTTTTCAAATGTCTTCTTTAGTTTTTCTGCGCCTTTTTTATTGACTTTTGCACTTGTTCCATAAGGAATATCTATGAGCACATGATTGCTTCTTACTGCGAGTTTTTTTGCAAGTATTGATGCTATTAAATTCGGCTCTGGGTCAATGTTTATCATTTTTTCAACTTTTATTATTTTATCGTCGGCAGGTGCAAATCCAAGTGCTCCGCCCCATACAAGGCAGGCATTTGTTTTGAGTATTATTCTTTTAATTTCTTCTGCATCAAATTCTACTCTGCATATACTTTCCATTACATCTGCAGTTCCTGCAGCAGAAGTAATTGCCCTCGACGAACTTTTTGGAATTGTTATTCCTTCTGCAGCACATATAGATACTACGATTGGCGTTGTCCTGTTTCCTGCAATTCCACCTATGCAGTGCTTGTCAGCAATAATTTTTCTCTTTATATCAAGCTGTTTTCCTGTTTCAAGCATTGCCTCTGTCAGCCATTTTGTTTCATTAAGCGACATTCCAACTTTATAAACTGCAGAGATAAAAAACGCAATTTCAGTTTCAGTGAGCGCATTTTTGACAATCTCACTTATTATTTTAGTTATTTCGCTTTTTGATAGTTCTTTCCCGCTTAATTTTTTTGTGATTATCTGGGTTATTCTTGGATTTTTTGCGAGTTCAACATCAATTATCTGTCCGTCAGCAAAATTCAGTGCTTCTTTTACTTCTGTTGTAAGCACTGCATCACCCTCTTTTGCAATTTTGCGTGAAGTATTCACAAGCGCAATTATTATTTTTGATTTGTGTTTTATCACAACACGATTATTCACCTCTGCGCCTATTTTTTTTGCATCTTTCTCATTAAGTATTACAATAGGTCTGCCTGCAGACCACTTTCTGTAAATTGCCTTTAGTTTCATTTTCACCCCTATATATTAAATGTTGATTTAATCTCTTATAATTAAAATAAATTGCCTGTGCTTTTTATATGTTCTCATTTTTCTCAAATCCTGCGCCATTTGCATATGGGTTATTCAAATAATTTAACTAATGTTAAAGAAAATAAAAACACCGAGAAACAAATCTAAAATAAGAAAAAATTATGGGATGTTAGAAAAATAGATATTGGCTCGCCTGCGGGCTCGCCATAAGTGCAATTAGTGGTTCGCTACGCTCACTTATCTAATTCTGCAAACACTTAATCCGTTTGCATATTGGTTCTTTGGATTTTTTAAAATAATAAAGCCCCAATGAAAAAACATTAAATAAAGGAAAGGAATGGGGGTTAGAGATATTACGCCTTCTGCCCTGCTTTTGAAGAATTATATTCAAGGTATAATTCAAAAAGAACCATCAGATATGCAATTACAAGGGGCCCTATGATTATTCCAATAAGTCCGAATCCGAGCATCCCGCCTATAAGCCCTATAAGTGTCAGTGAAGTTGGAATCTGCGACTGCTTTGAAATAATCAATGGATAAAGAAGATGTTCAGTAAGATTTACAAATATTCCGCAATATATTAACAAAAACATTGCTATGCCTATTTTTCCAGTTATAAACATTCCTACAACTAATGGAATCCATACAACCCATGGGCCTATTATTGGAATAATGCTCGCAATTGCAGAAATAAACATCAATAATACAGCATTAGGGACTTTTGCAATGTATAATCCTATTCCCATTAAAATGCCAATTATTATTCCTATCATAATTCTTCCAAAAATAATTGAGTATGTAACTTTCTTTGATTTTTCTATAAACTTGGATGTTGTGCTTGGTTTGAACGGAAGCGAATTTTTTAAAAGAGCAGTTATTGCCTCTCCATCTCTCAGCCCGTAAAAGAATATAATAAAAATTGTTAAAATCTCAAGCATAAGCGACGGAAAATTAACTGCCATTCCGACAATACCATCAAGTGTGGATTTTGTTAAAGAAGATATCACTGTACTATAAAGGGCAACCAAATTTGCTTTTGACTGCGGAGAGGTTGCTAAAAATGGGGCGAATTCATCAATTGCCTTAACAATGTCAAATGACTGCACAGAAGAATACACACCAAAAACTTGATCAACAAGCTTTGGTATCATCCACCATATGGAAAGAATTAATATTCCAATTATCAGGGCGCAGATTATTGAAGCAGAAAGAGTTTTGTTTTTAATATATTTTATCAAGATTTTATTTAGAGGATTAAAAGTATAAGCAAGAATAAGTCCGAGAATTATAGACATAAATATCGGCTTGATTATAAAATATGTAAATACAATAAGCACGGCTATAAAGCCGAATGCAATTATCTGTTTTATCACTGATTCATCAATCATGTTTTAATTACTCTATGCCAGTATATAAATTTTTGGAAAGGTTCAAAAAATTTGAGATATTAGCCAAATAATTCTTATCATCTTTTTTCCGCAAAATTCAAAAAACCCGCCAACCAAAACGTTTATAAGTTTTTTTAAAGTCTAACTAAAATGGATTCATTCATAAAAAAACTTTTTTCAGGCAGAACCGACGAATATGTTCATTATCAGTTCCAGAAATTCAGCAGAGGCGAGTTTAAAAATCGGGCGCTTGTGTCTGCTTCACGTTCTTCGTCTGGGTTTACAATTTCAACATCTTCCGAGTATGCGAATGAGCTTGTTGCAATGATTGCAGAAAAAATTCCTGAAGGCGTTAAAGTAAATGTTACTGGCGTCGTGGTTTCAACACAGGATTTGACTGGAGAGCTGAACTTTAAATCAAAAAAGCAGTTTATGGGTGTTAAGCAGTATGGTGTAGATGAGCAATTTTCAAAGCATGAAATCCTCGAGTTATGCAGAAAATTTAAAAAATGTTTTTTGGCACTCTCGTTTTCAGCAGGAAGCACCTCTTTAAAGATAAAAACAAAATCTCCAAAATCTGCCAAGCCAAGTTCTAAGGAAGATGCAGAGCCAAAAGCAGATTTCTGCAGGATTAAAACTTCTGACAGCTCAATTGCAGAGGCAATTTTGTTTGATGTATCTAATTTTAAGAGAGTTAATGTCAAGCACGACTTTATCATAACTGAAATAATTCTTCCTTCAGGAGAAACAGAGCCTGCAAAAATAAGGGAGAATGCAATAAGAAAAGGCAGGATTGTAAGAAGCATGAATATAGACGGCATCAAGGACAAAAAAGAGATTTTATTTGAAGCATAAATTTATAAACGTCGTTTTCTGAATTAAAATAGAGAACATGGGGATTAAAACCTTTATACTAAAACCATGGGAAAAATATCACGTCCTCGAAGAGGAAGCCTGCAATTTTGGCCTAGGAAAAGAGCAAAAAAAATTCTTCCTAGTGCGAACTGGCAGGCTATACTGAAAAATAATTCTGACAAGAAACTTTTAGGATTTATTGGATACAAGGTTGGGATGTTGAGCGCTTATGTGAAGGATTTGACAAATGATTCTATGACAAAAAACAAGCGAATTTCTGTTCCAGTTACGATTCTTGAATGCCCTCCGATAAAAATACTTTCTGCAAGATTTTATAGATATGGGGAAGTTGTTTCAGATGTTCTCGCGCATAATCTTGACAAGGAACTTATAAGCAAAATAAAACTTCCATTAAAACATAACAAAAAAATTGAGGATATTAAAGATTATGATGATGTTAAGGTGATTGTTTATTCTATTGTTAAAAAAACAGGCATAAAAAAAGTGCCAGATATTGCTGAAATTGCTTTAGGCGGAAATATTGAATCAAAAATTGCATTTGTTAAGGAAAATCTTGGAAAAGAAATGCTTGTAGGCGAGGCATTTCAAAATATGCAATTAATTGACATACACGGAGTTACAAAAGGGCACGGGCTTGAAGGTGCTGTTAATAGATTTGGATTAAGTCTTAAACAGCATAAATCAGAAAAAGGAAGAAGGCGTCCTGGAAGCTTAGGCCCTTGGCATCCTGCGAGAGTCACATTCAGAGCCCCGATGGCAGGGCAGAAAGGGCTTTTTTCAAGATTGGTTTATAATAGCAAAATAATTTCTATTTCAAATATTAATTCAAAAAATATAAATCCATCTGGGGGTTTTACAAATTTTGGGGTTGTAAAATCAGATTATATTGTTCTTTATGGAAGTGTTCCTGGCCCTCAGAAAAGACAGCTTCTTATTACTCAGCCGTTGAGAGCAACGAGAAAACAATCTAAAAAAAACTACGAGCTTATTGAATTAAGATGAAAACAAAATTAATTTCTATAAGCGGGGAAAAATCAAAAGATATTGAACTTCCAAAAATATTTCTTTCAAAAGTCAGAATGGATATTCTGAAAAAAGCATTTGAATCAGAGCAGGCATTCAGCCCTTATGGCCCGAATAAAGAGGCAGGAAAAAGACATTCTGCATCTGGAACAATAAGGCATCTTAGGCATGTATGGAAATCTGGGTATGGGCGAGGAACCTCACGAACTCCAAGAAAAGCAATGTGGCGCAGGGGCTCACAGTTTTATTGGATTGGAGCAGAAGTCCCAAATACCAGAGGCGGAAGAAGGGCGCATCCTCCAAAACCAGAAGGAACTGTTAAAATAAGAAAGATAAATAAAAAAGAATTTAAAATTGCATTTGATTCTGCAATTGCTTCAACTGCTTCGCCAAATTATATAACAGAAAGATATGCAAGAATTTCTGATTTAGGTTCATTTAATTTTCCGCTTGTAATTGATTCAAAAATCGCTTCTATGAATACAAAAGAATTATCAGCAGTGCTTGAAAAATCACTCGGAGGATTATTTTCCACTGCATTAAAAGGAAAGAAATTAAGGGCAGGAAAAGGAAAAATGAGAAACAGAAAATATAAAAAATCAGCAGGAATACTTATAATTTCTTCAAGCAAAGAAAATATTAGAACGACCTCATTTAACTCCAAAAAATTAAATGAATTAATGGTGAGTGATTTGTATCCTGCAGGGCGCCTCGCAGTTTATACAGAAGGCGCAATAAAAGAGCTGGAGGAAAGAAAATGATAAAAAAACCAATAACAACAGAAAAGGCAATACGGCTGATAGAAACAGAGAATATAATTGTATTTGAAGTCAGCTTAAAAGACAGCAAAGAAACAATTAAAAAAGAAGTTGAAAAAACTTTCAATGTAAAAGTAAATGGAATAAATACTTTAACACGGGAAAATAAAAAGATTGCATTCGTTAAACTTGACAGGAAACATCCTGCAATTGACATTGCAACAAAGCTGGGGATGATTTAATATGGGAAAAAGAATAGTTTCACAGGCGCGTGGGCACGGAAGCATGACTTACAGAGTCAGAAGAAAAGCATTTATTTATAGAATAGGATATCCCAATTATTCAGGAGAGGCAACTATATTAAAGCTTATTAATTCTGCTGGACATAGCGCACCTATTTCAAAAATAAAAGCAGGAAACATTATTTTTTACAATCTTGCCTCAGAAAAGGTGTATCAGGGGCAGAAAATAAATATAGGTGCAGGTATTGAACATGGAGATATAGCTAAGTTAAAAGATATTCCTGCTAAAACAAATATTTTTAATATAGAGTCGCGCCCTGGAGATGGGGGAAAGTTTATCCGCACTGCAGGAGGTTATGCAACTATTATAAAAAAAGAGCAGGGAAATGCAACTCTTTTGCTTCCTTCAAAGCAGGAAAAGGTATTTAATGATGATTGCAGAGCAACAATTGGAGTAATTGCAGGAAGCGGAAGAAATATAAAACCAGTTGTAAAAGCAGGAAAGCAATTTTATATTAAAAGGGCAAAAGGAAAATTATGGCCAAGAACCTCTGCAGTAAAGATGAATGTAATTGATCATCCGTTTGGTTCTGGAAGAGGAAAAAATCTTACTCACGGAAATCTTGGAAAAATACCAAAGAGAAATGCTCCTCCTGGAGCAAAGGTGGGTTCAGTAAGAGCAAGAAAAACAGGAAGGAAAAAGTCAAAGAGATAAAATGGCAGAAGAAATATCGATGGAAAGAAAAAAGGAATTTATTTTCAGGGGAAAGACTCTTGAAGAGCTTGGCAAACTGGATATTCGGGAATTTGCAAAACTTGTTCCATCAAGAGAAAGAAGAACGATGTTAAGAAATACAGATGTGATAGAAAAATTTCTTTCAAGATGCAATAAAAAGAATGACCGAAAAAAAGTGATTAAAACACATAATAGAAATATTATAATTGTTCCTGCAATGATTGGAATGATTGTTCTTATCCACAACGGGAAAACATTTGAAAAATTAGTAATTGCACCGGAAATGCTCGGGCACCGTATTGGGGAATTTTCAATGACAAGAAAAACGGTAAAGCACGGAGCAGCAGGAATTGGAGCTACAAGGTCAAGTGCTTCAAGGAGCGTGAAGTAAAATGGCAGATGAACAATTAAATCAAGTAAGAATACAAAAACAGAATATTCCAAAAGAAAACAAAAAAATAGCTGACGCTCCTGTCAGGCACGAACTTAAAGAAGAAAAGAAGAGCGAAGAAAAAAAAGCAGTAGATAAAAAAAAGGAAGTTAAAATTCCAAAGCCGGCAGTTAAAAAATTTGAGGCTGTTGTTAATGCGCGAAGCGTTCATGTTTCATTAAAGCACGCAGTTGCAATTGGAGAATTTATAAAAGGAAAAAAAATATCAGAAGCAATTGCAAATCTTGAAAGAGTTTCAATAAAAAAACAGGCAGTTCCATTCAGAGGCGAAATTGCGCATAGAAAAGGAAAAGGCATGATGTCGGGTAAATATCCTGTAAATGCATCAAAAGAATTCATAACACTGCTTAAATCTCTTTCAGCAAACAGCTTGCATAATGGGATGGATTTGGATTCAACAATAATTAGCTCGGTTGTTCCTAACAAAGCGCCCGAACAAGTGCACAGATTTGGAAGCACGAAATTCAAGAGAAATCATATTTCAATCACAGCAAAAGAAGTTGCACAGGGAGTGAAGAAATAAGATGGAAGAGCGAAAATTTGTAAAATTGAAAAAAGATGAGTTTGAGATAAAAGAATTTGTAAAAGCTCATCTTGGAAAAGGCAGAATAAGCCGTCTTGATATCGAGTATACACCTGTCGGAGAAAAAGTGGTTATATCTACAAGCAAGCCAGGGCTGATAATTGGAAGAGGCGGTGAAAGAATAACAATGCTGACAGAAACATTAAGGAAGAAATTTAAATTTGAAAATCCGCATATAGAAATAAAAGAAATAACCTCTCCTTATCTTGATGCGCAGACAGTTGCAGAAGAGATTGCAATGAATATTGAAAAGTCAGGTCCTTTGAGATTCAAGCTTATTGCATATAAAATGCTTCAGCAGATAATGAATGCAGGGGCAAAAGGAGTTGAATTAAAGATAAGCGGAAGACTGCCAAGTGAAAGAGCAAGAACTTGGAGATTTACAAAAGGATATTTAAAAAAAGTTGGAGATAGTGCAAAAGTTGTAGATAAAGCACAGGTAGTTGCTGAAACAAAAGTCGGAAGTGTTGGAATAAGTGTCAGTATTCTGCATCCAGATGCAAAAATTCACGACCAGATAGATTATGCTAAATTAGGCATGAAGGAGGCAAATGTTCAGAATGGTAAAGTTTAAAGAGCTTTCAAAATTACAAAAGAAGGATATTGACAAGAAATTAGACGAGCTTCGGCTCGACCTTGTTAAAGCAAGAGTGACTGCAAGCAAGGGAGGAAAAGTAAAGATTAAAGAAATCAAGCAGACAATTGCTCGTTTGTTAATGCTCAGAAAATCATAATATGGATATATGTCCAAAATGCGGCCTGCCAAAACAGGCATGCGTGTGCGAAGAAATCGCAAAAAGCGAACAGAGAATACAAGTGACTACAATAAAGAAAAAGTTCGGAAAACTGGTAACTCTGGTGTCTGGAATAGAAAAAGGAATAGACATCAAGAAGGTAGCAAAAGACTTAAAATCTGAACTTGGCTGCGGTGGAACAATAAGAGAAGGCACAATAGAGCTTCAGGGAGATCACAGGAGGAAGATAAAACCTCTTCTTGTTAAGCTTGGTTTCAATGAAGATTCAATTGCGAGCGAATAAAAGCGATAAAACGCACAATAAATGGAAGAAAAATGAAGAAAAACAAAGAAGTAAAAATTGGAAAAGAAGAAAAACAGAATTCTTTAGCTTTGGCTCCTGAGATTTCTTTTAGAGGAAGAAAATTTGAAGGATATATAATAAGAAAATTTGACAATAGAATCACAATTGAATTTGAAAGAGTCAAATTCGTAAAAAAATACGAGAGATATGCAAAATTCAAGACAAAAATTCATGCAAGGCTTCTTCCACAATTTAAGGATGCAGTTAAGTTAGGCGATTATGTGCAGATTGCAGAATGCCGTCCGTTAAGCAAGATTATGCACCATATTTTTGTAAAAAAGATAAGAGACGCAGATGTTAAACAAAAAATCCCAGAAGTAAAGGAGGAAAATGCAAAATGAAACCAATTAGTGCAAAAGCAACAAGAGGGCTTAATATTGGAAGCCTGGTTGAAGCAGCTGACAACAGCGGAGCAAGAATAGTAAGAATAGTCTCTGTTAAACATGGAAAATCAACAAAAAAAAGACAGCAGTATGCAAAAATAGCTGACTGGGTAAAAGTCAGCGTCAGAAAAGGCAAGCCAGAAATGAAAGGCGAGGTTTTTGATGCAGTTGTTGTCCGCTTGAAAAAATCATGGAGAAGAAAAACAGGAGAAAGAATTGCATTCAGTGACAATGCAGTTGCTCTTTTAAAAGATGAAAAAGGAAATCCAAAAGGAACACAAATAAAGGGGGCTGTTGCAAGAGAGGTATTGGAAAGATGGTCAAGCGTGGCTAAATTAGCGAGGATAATTGTTTAAAATGAAAAAGAAATTTTCAAATTCATGGGTTGGAAGCAGTCAGATAAGAAAGCAGAGGAAGTTCAGAGCAAATGCTCCACTGCATATAAAAAGCAAAATGATAAGCGCACACTTATCAAAAGAATTGAGAAAAAAATACGGGAAAAGAAGTTTTTCATTGAGAAAAGGCGATGAAGTAAAAATAATGAACGGTGCTTTTAAGAAAAAAACAGGAAAAATATCAATGGTTAATACAAAAAAAATGAAAGTTGCAATTGAGGAAATTCAGAGAAAAAAGAAAGACGGAACAAAAATAAATATTTTGTTTGATGCTTCAAATCTTCAGATACAGAGCTTGAATCTTGATGATAAAAAGAGAAATAATGCATTATCAAGAAAAGGAGCAGGAAAAGAGAAAAAAAGTGGAAGTTATGAAAAAAAGGAAAAATCAAATTTAAACAAAACTAAATCAGTATTAGTGGAGGAAAAATAAAATGCATACAACAAGAAGTTCAACAAGCAAAACCTGGCCAATAGCGCGAAAAGGCACAAAATATGTTATAGTGCCCTCACACAATAAAAAGACAGGCATTCCTTTGCTTATTGTCCTGCGCGATGTTTTAAACGCTGTAAAAACAAGAAAAGAGCTGAAAAAGGCGATTTATGAAAAAAAGATAATTGTCAATGGCAAAATTGTCAGAGATGACAAATGCACACTGGTGTTATTTGATGTCATTTCAATACCTTCTGAGAAAAAGCATTACAGGATTTTTATTTCAGAAAATAAAAAAATCAGCGTAGAAGAGATTAGTGAAAAAGAATCAGCATTTAAAACAGCCAAAGCAATTGGAAAAATATTATTAAAAAAAGCAGTTGTTCAGATAAACCTCAGCGATGGAAGAAATCTTATTTCAAATGAAAAAATAAGTACAGGAGATTCAGTTCTTATCCGGCTTTCTGATAATAAAATTGAAAAAATCCTTTCTGAAAAAAACGGCTCAGAAATACTCGTTATAAAAGGAAAATATATGGGAAAAAAAGGAATAATAAAGGAAATTAACAGCACAGAAGTAATTGTAAATTCAGAGGGGAAAGATATTAAAATCAAGTCAGAGGAGTTAATCGTTGTAAAATGAAAAAAAATATAGAAACTAAAAAAATTGAAATTAAAGAAAATCCAATGAGAGAAGTATATATAGAAAAAATTGTTCTTTCGTGCAGTGGAGTCAGTGTAGAACTTGAGAAAGGAGAAAAATTGCTTAAGAAAATATCAAAGAAAACTCCGCTAAAAAAAGTTACAAGAAAAAGAATACCTGGATTTGGAATACGCCCAGGATTAGAAGTAGGATGCATGGTTACTTTAAGAGGAGAAGAGGCGGCAAGCTTGTTAAAACGATTGTTTGCAGCAGTTGATAACAGGATAAGAAAAAAGCAAATAGCAGTTAATCATTTTTCATTTGGAATAAAGGAGTACATTGAAATTCCTGGAGAAGAATATGACCGGGAAATAGGCACAATGGGATTTAATGTTACTGTTGTTTTTTCAAGAAAAGGCAAAAGAGTCGGCAGAAAAAAAATCAAGCATGGAAGAATCCCTGAAAAACAGGCTGTTTCAAGAGAAGAAATTCTTCATTTCCTTAAATTAAATTTTAATACAGAGGCACTATGACTGCAAGTGATTGGAGAAAAATATATAACATGCTGAAGTCAAAGCCAGTGATAGCCAAAAGATTCCTCAAACATTGCAAGCCAAAGGAAAGAACAACCGGAGTTGCGAGATTTAAATGCGAGAGATGCGGGCGGATTGGCGCAAGAGTTGGGCAGTACGGGCTTAATTTCTGCAGGCAGTGCTTCAGGGAGATAGCAGAGGAGATAGGATTTAAAAAATACAATTAAGAAAATGGGAAATATAATAGGATATAAGGAACAGCAAGGAATTATAACTGATGCACCTACTCAAAGAGATTTAATTTTAATCCAAGAGAATCTTGATAGGGCAATGGAAATGCAAAGAAGATATTGGGAAGAGAAGAGCAGAGAGACGGGATTATATGGAGGGGATTATTAAAATGTCACAAGATTTAATTTCAGATACGCTGAACCAGATACTGAATGCCAAGAGAATAGGCAAAGAGCAGGTAGTTGTAAAAAGAGCATCAAAACTGCTTCTTAATGTGCTTGAAATTGCGCAGAAATACGAGTATATAAAAGATTTCAAAAAAACCGGGAAATCTATTGAGATAATAATAGGCAATATAAACAACTGCGGAGCTGTAAAGCCAAGGTTTAATGTTACAAGAAAAACTCTCGAGAAATATATGAAAAGATATCTTCCGGCAAGGGATTTCGGAATACTTCTTATATCTACAAATCAGGGAGTTATGACTCATCAGGATTCGATTGAAAAAAAGACAGGAGGATGCCTTATAGCATATTTTTACTAGAAGATGAAAAAAGAAATAAAAGAAAAACTTGAATTTCCAGAGGGAATTGATTTCGAAATAATAGGAAATATAATTCATGTAAAAGGAAGTGGAAAAGAATCAAAAATGAAGTTTAATATTGAAAACGTTTCAATAAAAAAACACGAAAATAATATTCTCATTGAGTCAAAAAAAGCGACAAAAAAAGAGCTTAAAATGATTAACACATTTATTGCACATGTTAAAAATATGATAAAAGGAATTAAAGAGGAATTTATTTACAAGCTCGAAATATGCTATGTTCATTTTCCAATGACTTTGGAAGTTGACAAGGCAAAAGGGCTTGTTATAATAAAAAATTTTCTCGGAGAGAAAAAGCCGAGAACTTCAAAAATTTTGAAAGGTGCAGAGATTGTTATTGAGAAAAATAAAATAATTGTCAGCTCTAACAGCAAAGAAATTGCAGGGCAGACTGCTGCAAATCTTGAAAAAGCAACATGGGTTAGAAACCGGGACAGGAGAAAATTTCAGGATGGGATATTTATGACAGAAAAATGCGGGAGGCACATATAATGGCAAAGAAAAAAGCCCCTAAATTTTTAAGAAGAAATACAACCAAATACCTTCGACTTGGAAAGAGAAGAAAAAAATTGCAGAAATGGACAAGCCCGAGAGGGCGCGACAATAAAATGCGCATTATGCGAAAAGGATATCCTGCTATTGTAAGAGTTGGATATAAAAATGAAATTACTTCAAGAGGGCTTATTGAAGGAAAAATTCCAGTAGTTGTAAGAAATGTTTCAGAATTGCTGCAGATTTCAGATAATAATATTGCAGTAATAGGCAGAGTCGGAGCAAAAAAAAGAAAAGAAATTGCAAAGGCAATTAAAGAAAAAAACATTCCTGTTGCAAATCTTAATGTGAATAAAATACTTGCAGAAAAAGAGAATAAATTTGAAGGAGAAAACGCAAAATGAATTTGAAACCAAAGAAAAAACTTGCTGTGAAAGTTCTTGGAGTTGGTGCTGAGAGAATAAAATTCAATTCAGAAAGAATCAATGAAATAAAAGAAGCAATTACAAGGCAGGATATAAAGGAGCTTGTTAAGAGCGGGGCAATAGAGATAATTTCTGCAAAAGGAAGAAAAAAAATAGTCAAAAGAACAACAAGAAGAAGGGCTGGAAAAGTAAAGAAAAAGATTAAAAACAGAAAACAGAATTATGTAAAACTAACGCGAAAATTAAGAAGATATATTAAGGAGCTTAAATCTCATGGAGGAATTGAAGAAAAGAAATACCTCGCATTGAGGAATTCAATAAAAAACAGTGAGTTTAGGAGCAAACAGCATCTTAAGGAGTTATTAAAATGAAAACCCCAAGAAAAAGAAGAATTCAGTCAAAAACAGATTATAGAAAAAGAATGGCATTTTTAAAATCAGGTAAGCCAAGAATTGTAGTCAGGCGGACGAATAAATACCTGATTATTCAGTATGTTAAGAGTGTAGAGTCAAAAGATTCCGTTATCCTTGGAATTACCTCAAAAGAACTTCTCAAATATGGCTGGCCTAAAACTTCTTTAGGTTCGCTGAAATCAATAACTGCGGCATATCTTGCAGGATATCTTGCAGGAAGAAAAATAGTTAAAAAAGAAAAAAAACATTCAGCCATAGCAGACATAGGGATTCATAGGAATGTTCATGGAAGCAGGATATATTCAGCAATAAAAGGAATTGTCGATGCAGGAGTGAATCTATCCTATGATAATAGTGTGGCGCCGTCTGAAGACAGAATTAAAGGCAGGCATTTGAGTTCAGAGGCAAAAAATGTTTTTGAAAAAGTTAAAGAGGCAATTGATAAACAGGAGCAGAAATGAGCGAAAAAAAATCAATCGAGAAAAAAGCAGAAAAAATTCTGGAAATTGTACCAGAAGAGATACTTGAAGCGCCCGTAGAAGAAATTTTAAAAGAAGCAGTTGCAACACCTGAAGAAAAAAGGGAAATATTTGGAGAACGCGGCAGACGCAGAAGAAAATCAGAGCAGGAGCTTGCAGAAGAAAGAGTTTCAAGCTGGGCGCCTAAAACCAAACTTGGAAAGCTTGTTAAATCTGGAAAAATAACAGACATTGATGAAATTCTCGATAGAAAAATGAGAATCCTAGAGCCGGAAATTACAGAATCACTTTTAAGGCTTGAGAGTGAGCTTCTTTTTACAGGGCAGTCAAAAGGAAAATTCGGAGGAGGAAAAAGAAGAGCGTGGAGGCAGACACAGAAAAAAACAAAAGAAGGCAATGTTGTGACTTTTTCTGCATTTGTAGTTGTAGGAGATAAAAATGGGCATGTCGGGCTTGGATTTGGAAAAGCAAAAGAAACTCTTCCTGCAAGGGAAAAAGCAATAAGGCGCGCGAAAACAAATATAATAAAATTTAGAAGAGGTTCTGGAAGTTTTGAGGGCTCTTCATCTGAACTCCACAGCATTCCGTTCAGAGTTACAGGCAAATGTGCAGGTTCAAAAATTATTCTTATTCCTGCTCCACAGGGAACAGGGCTTGTAATAGGGGATGAAGGAAAAAAAGTTCTTCGCCTTGCTGGAATAAAAGATATTTACAGCCAGTCATTTGGACAGACAAGAACAACAATAAACTTCATAAAGGCAATAATGAATGCATTGGAGAAGTTGAAATGATAGCAGTAATAAGAATTCATGGGATGGTTGATATGAACGAACGTTTAGAGAATACTCTTTCAAGAATGCGATTAAGAAGAAAATATGCCTGCACTCTTATTCCTGAAAATAAAGTCACTCTCGGAATGCTTAAAAAAGTGAGAAGCTTTGTTGCATATGGAGATATAAATGATGAAACACTTGTTGAACTTATTGCCAAAAGAGGAAAGTTGTTGGATAAAACAAAAAAAATCGATGCAAAAAAAATTGCAGAATTAATCCAGAAAAATGAAAATTTTGAAGATACAGGAATAAAGCCGTTTTTCCGTCTTCATCCGCCGAGAAAAGGGATAAACTCAAAACAGCATTTTCCAAAAGGCGTTTTGGGAAATCATAGAGAAAAAATAAATGATTTGCTCAGGAGGATGTTGTAAAATGCGCCTTCACAAAAAAAGAAAAAAAGTTTCGAGAATGCACGGAAGCCATACTCATGGAAGGGGTGGAATGAAAAAAGCAAGGGGCTCTGGGCATAGAGGAGGAAAAGGAATGGCTGGAACAGGAAAAAGAGCAGACCAGAAAAAAACACTTATCCTTAATATGCCTGAAAAGTATTTTGGAAAAGATTCTCTTAAGCCAAAGCCTAAAAACTATGGAGTTATTAATATTAAAGACATTGAAAAGCGCGCAAATGGAAAAAGCGAAGTTGATTTAAGCAATTTTAAACTTCTTGGTTCAGGAGAAATAACCTTTCCTGTAACTCTGAAAGTTTATTCTGCTTCAAAGTCAGCTGTTAAGAAAATTGAAAAAGCAGGCGGAAAGGTGATAGTGAAATATGGACATAAAGAATCTTCTTAAGCATCTTCCTGAGATTGAACCTCCTCCAGAGAAGAAAGTTGGATTTGGAATTAAGTTAAAATGGACAATAATTATACTCGTGGCTTTTTTTATTCTCGCGAATATTTCTCTTTATGGACTTTCAAATAATGCTTTGGCAAGATTTGAAAATCTTGCAGTTATTCTCGGAACAGATTTTGGAAGCATAATTTCATTGGGTATCGGGCCAATTGTTATGGCATCAATTATTCTTCAGCTTCTTGTAGGAAGTCAGCTTCTTGAAATTGATACAAAAACAAGCGAAGGAAAAAAATACTTTCAGGGGTTGCAGAAGGTGCTGGTTTTTTTCTTTATTCTTTTTGAAGCTTCAATTTATGTTCTTATGAAAGGGCTGGAAGCAGTTCCTGGATATGAATGGCTGGTAATTCTTCAGCTTTGCCTAGGTGGGCTTGCAATAGTTTTTATGGATGAGCTTTCAACAAAATGGGGATTTGGTTCAGGAGTTTCTCTTTTTATCGCAGCAGGAATAAGCTGGAGATTATTTACAACACTATTCCAATTTATTGATACTCAAGGAAGTTTTGCAGCAACAGGAAAAGTTCTTGTTTTAATCAATTCATTAATTTCAGGAAATCCAACAGGAGCATATCTTGCAGGCGCTGCAATTGTTGTGACAATATTAATTTTTCTTGCTGTTGTTTGGGCTCAGTCGCTGAAAATAGAAATTCCTCTTTCATTTGACAGATTAAGAGGATATGGAATAAAATGGCCTTTGGCATTTTTTTATACTTCAGTTATGCCGGTTATTTTAGTTTCTGCACTTCTTGCAAATCTTCAACTTGGCGCAAGTCTTCTTGAAACCTGGCTCGGACATCCAACATTCCTTGGCGGATTTTCAAACGGCTCTCCTGTTTCTGGTTTTGCATTCTGGGTTGCAGGGGTTGATATTCTACAAAGCACTTTGACAGGAAGCTTTACAAAGGTTATGCTTTTGCAGGCATTGTTCCATACATTGTTTTATGTTTCTTTCAGTGTATTATTTGCAATCTTTTGGGTTAAAACAAGCGGGATGGATGCGCAAAGCCAGGCAAAGAATATTATGAATTCTGGGCTTACAATTCCTGGCTTTAGAAAAGACGAGAGAATTTTAGAATCTGTCTTGGAAAGATATATTTTTCCATTGACCGTTATGGGAGGTGCAGCAATTGGAATTCTTGCATCTGTTTCAAATGCAGTAGGAACTCTTGTTTCAGGAACAGCAATACTTCTGGTAATTATGATTATGTATCAAATGTATCAGAACATCGCGCAGCAGCATTCAGTTGATATGTTCCCTGCGCTTAAGAAGATAATAAAGTGATTTTACCTTTAGGGTAAATAGATAAAATGAAAATAGAAACAAGAAATAAAGTTAAGGAATTAATTAAAAGAGTCATTTTATTAAAAATAGAGAATTATAACGCTGAAACAGAATATAGACCATTTTTTCAAGCAATTTTCACAAAAGAACAAGTTTTAACACACACAATTATTCATTCATTTTATACCACGTTTGGAATTTCAATATATGAACAATTAGCAAAAGTCCTTGCAGAAGGTGCGGGATATGAAGCGTATACTCAATATGATTTGTTAGGTGAAATTGATAATAGAACAGAAGCAATAATTTCGAAGATAGATATGGAATTAAGAAGCAATAAAAGAAGGCCAGATATGGAATTGGAATTTGAAGAGATAAAAAATTCTATTCAAAAAGGAAAACTCCTACAAGACCCAGATAAAAGGGTAGATATTTTCATAAAGAAAAAAGATGGAACCGAGGCATATTTTGATATTACCTCACCTAAACCTAATATAAAAGAGTTTGTTGCACTCAAAAAGAAGCTTTTAATATGGATTGGACTAAGATTAAGTGCAGATAAGAATACGAGAGTTATAGTTGCTTTAGGATTACCTTATAATCCTTATTATCCAAAACCTTACAAAAGATGGACTACGAGAAACATGTATGATTCCTGCCAATTAATGGTTGGTGAAGATTTTTGGAATTTTGTAGCAGGAGAAGAGATTTATGATGAATTTATAGAAATCTTTAAAGAAATTGGGGAAGAATTACGAGAGGAAATAAAAGAAATTGCAAAAAAATAAATTATTTTTTCTTCATATGAAAAATAACCTCTGCATATGGTTGCCTATCCCTTTCTGTTCTATTTAACACTGGTCTTTTAAATTGCTCAACTATCTTTAATCCGCTTTTTTCTGCGATGATTGGATAAAGATTATATTTATCATTTGCAACAATAAAGAAATCCCCATTATCTTTAATAAATCTACTTATGTTTATGAAAACCTTGCTTATCCCTTCAACATATTCCTCTTTTGCCTTTTGCCCCTGTCCCTTGAATAGAGGACCTATTTCTTTATCATCTTTTCTTGGGATGTTAAAAAGATCATAGGCATACGCATGTTGCTCATGATAATCTATTTGACCAACATAAGGCGGAGAGGTGAAAACCCCATCTATTTTCTTTTTAGTCAATAACTTATAAAACTCAAAGTTTTTCTTTTTAACCTCTTCGAATATATTTACCTTTCTTGAATCTCCATGGATTACATTACTAAATACATTCTTTTTTAATCTTGAAAACTCATCAATTCTACTTATTGTGTCATAGGTGTATCGTATTAAATGTTTAACAATGGAATTTATTGGGATACATAATTTCTTATGCTTTCTACAATAATAAGGGCCAATTTGCGGTTTTGTTAAGGTTGCCAAATCAGAATGGGTCGTAGTTCGGCACGAACGAGCAGTCCTGCTTATAATAACTCTTAAAATATTCTTTAAATCCTCATTTTCAATTTCTTTTAAAAGTTTAATATAATAAAATAATTCTTGTCTTACTCTTTTTGAAAACCATTTATTCAAAAAGTTATTCATCTCTTTTTCATTTATTAATCCAGATTTGTCTTTTGTTCCGTTCTTTTCAAAAAATTCTTCATTTTCTTTTAGAAATTGTTTAAGCTTTTCTTCTCCATATTGTTCTTCATTATTAATCACCCCTTTCCAAACCTTTTTCTTAAATTCCGGATTAGGAAAATATTTTTTGTTGAATTCATTCAATTTTTCTTTTAATTCCTCATCAAATGAATCGTCAAATACTTCTTGACTAAATTCTCTTGTCTTAAAACAGATATCTCTAGCTTTTTTATCTAAAATGGATAAATTATATTTTCCAACTTTACCTTTAGAAATCAAACAATTAAAATCAGAAATATCTATTCCAATTGAATGCAAGCCCAATTCTGAAGATTGAACAAGCGTTGTTCCACTACCCATGAATGGGTCTAATATAATCTCTCCAGATTTGAAAAAAACTTCTTTTTTGAATGTATTAAGGTGGGAATCTAAAAAGTATTCTACTAATTGAGGAATAAACTTTCCCTTATAGGGATGTAATCTGTGTACATGTTTTGTTGTATCAGATTCCTTTAAATGAGAAAAAGACAGACCCCAGTTAAGGTCATTACCTAATCTTTTTTTCCAGGCCTCTTCTTTTTTTGTGTTTTTTTCGTAATATACTTTTAGTTCATCTAAGTTAATTGCTACATTATTTTTATAAAAGGATTTAGGGACCCTTGCGTATTGAATAAGGTATTGAATATTAGAGATAGTTATTGGCCTGCCTAAGAATTTTGTTGCCCACTCTGATGCCTCTTTTATTGATAAAAGTTCTTGACTCATTTTTCCTCTTTTTTTATTTTCTCTTCCATAAAAACTTCTATACTCCGCGATAATGCAACAGCATTCTTTTTACAAAAGTTTCTATATTCTTCATAAGTGTTTTTATCAAGACTTAATGTAACATTCTTTTGAACCATATTACCCCCTTATTTGAATTCAAATGTAAATAAATGAATAATCTATATAAATCTTTTGGCCCATTATTAAGTGGCAAACCAAAACTCTCATAACCCTATTAACTCTAAGTTAATAACTATTAACAAATTGTAAATAGAAAAGCAAAAAAAGACGTAAGTGGAGAGTGAATTCCCCAAACCATTTACACGCATACACGCTGGATACTTTGCATACACAAAGGTTTTACTGGTTCAGTCCACTTACTGAAATCTAATGGCCCGAGGGTTTATATAATTTTCGGGTTTGATAGCTATGTGTAAAAACTAGTGCTTGACTTTTAGTTTTTTAAGCAAAGTATCGGCTGTGCCGATATAGTAAATAACTCTTTGCTTAACTTTTCCTTTAACTAAATAGCTTTCAACGATATAATAATAGTTTTTTCCTCTGAATTGTTTCTTCCTGATAAATACCATATGATTATATACCCTTGAAGGTTATAAATATTTGTTAGGCATTATAGTATATAAATGTTGTTAATCTATCTTTAGTAAAGTATATTATCTTATTAGGCATTATACTGAGATGGTTAAGAAAAAGAGGTGGCCAAGAGATGAAGTTTTATATAATAAAGTTCAAGAGTCAGAATTCTTGAATTTCTTTGAATTTGTGAGATATCTCACAAATTATATTTGTAAAGGAAGAAAAATGAAAAGTATGATTCAATGTTTATTAATCTGGAGAAAATTTCCAAATTTATCTGTAAGAAGAGCAAGAGGATTTCTCCTCTTGCTTAGAAGATTTGATATAATTTCTATTGATATTCCCTGTTTTAAAACATTATCAAATTACAATGAAAACAATTCATTGCAGATAATTTTAGACAAATTAATAGAAAAAAGCTCTAAACCCTTATCCATTATTGAGCATGATTTTGCAACTGATTCAACTGGAATAAGGACTCAGTTATTTTCAACTTGGTTTAGTTTAAGATGCAAAAAAAGAATTAGAAGAAGAGATCACCTAACAGTGCATACTACTATTGGAGTTAAAAGCGGGATTGTAACTGCACTTAATATTGGGATAAACCAAGGAAAAGATAACAAAATTTTCAGAGAGCATGTTGATAAAACCTCTGAAAATTTTAAGGTTAATGAATGGTCTGGAGATGGAATGTACTGGTGCAAAAAGAATTGTAAAAAAGTTTCAGAAAAAGGCGGTAAGCCATATTTCAAATGCAAATCTTCTTGGAACGGAAAGCAAGATGGCTTCCCATCTTGGAAAGAAATGAATAAAGATTTTGTAGAAAATAAAGAAGATTATGACAAACATTATCATAAGAGAAGTAATGTTGAATCAACAAATCACAGCAAGAAAGCATTGCATGGGAATTCGGTTTATTCTCGCCTGCCATCAGATAGGATAAACGAAGAAACTTTAAGATGGATTAACTATAATATTAATGTTCTAAATCGGGCTAAATATGAATGGGATATTAATCCCTTAAGGGATTAATTTACACATAGCCGCTCACTTAGATAATTTTTTAAACCCTATACCATTTGTACATTGGCTATTTAAATAATTTAATCCATTTAAAAATAATAAAACACCAATGCGCTAACTTAAGGTAAGGAAAAGTTATTGAATGCTAGCAAAAATTAGCAAATCTTTAATAATCCACACTCCCTAAAGCATTATGAAAAAATCACTGCTTTTCTGGGCTATTGCATCTGTTTCAGCACTCATCATAATTATTACATTAATTTATAATCTCAATTATCTCAATAAATTTTATCAGCAGACAAGACCAGCTACAGAATCTGAAAAGCAGATTATAACTGAAATTCTCAACAAAAGCATGAACATTAATGGATATGAAATAAAAATTGGAAATGTTTATGAGTCAAAACATGCCTCATTGGTCCAAGTTGAAATTATAAAAGACAATTCAAAAAAACATTATCTAATTGATATTGAAAAAAGAAGGATAATAAAAAAATAATATGGGTGCAAAAAAGAAATTTTATATATTCCTGTCATTTGTTCTTATTTCTTTATTAACGGCTGTACTCTCAGGATATTTTGGAATAAATCTCTCGCTTGTTGAAAATTTCATATCGATAAATCATTACCTTGCAATATTTCTTTACACCATCTTATTCACCCTGCTCACAACATTTGCTTTTTCATCAAATGCCCTAATTGGAATGTCTGCCTTGTTCTTTTCATCATATGAAGCAATTTTTTATTCAATGATTGGAATAATGGCAAGCTCAATAATTGATTTTTATATCTCGCGCAAGCTTGGAAGAAATTATGTAAGAAACTATCTGGAAAAGCACGGCGGAGCATTGGAAAAATTTGATGAAATACTTGAAAAAGACACTTTTAAAACACTTCTTATTCTAAGTATCATTTTTTTTGTTCCAAGGATAATTCCCAATCTGCTTGGAGGAATTGTAAAAATAAATTTGAAAAAATATGCCCTTGCAACATTTTTAGGAAATCTTCCGACAGTTATCTGCATAGTCTATCTTATTAATGGAATATCCTACTCAAATTATCTGCAGATTTATGCTTCGGTTGCAGGATTGGTTTTAGTAAGCCTGGTTGCAATATATTTTTATAAAGGTGAAATGAACCATATTCTAAGATTAAGCTTTCCCTGGGCATTCAGGAAATAACTATTCTTCCTGCTCAAAATCTTCGCTTTTTACTGGCTCTTTCTTGTCGTCAACATTTTCTTTCATTGCCTTTAAATCGCTTGTTGTAACCTGATTCAAATTTGCATTTTCTATCTTAAAAAAATTCTCCTGTTTTGGCTGTTGCTTAAATAACTGCACTCCAAGAAACTGCTCGAGTTTTTTAATCAACCGTTCATAATTTACAGGAAGATTTGCCTTTTCTGCCATTGCAATCACAATTTCTGGCTCTGCAATTGATTCTCCAAGCTGTTTCTGGGATATTTTTCTGAATCTGCGTGCCTGCTGGATATTCCAGTGGAAATTATCAACTAAATCTTTGTACTCTCCTGGCTTGATGTTTTCTGCAACAATTTTTTTCAATTCATTATTTACTTTATCTGGCTTGTGTATTCTTCGCATTTCATTCATTAATCTTTCATTAACTCCAAGAAACCTGTTTGCTCTTGATATCTGCTCATTAGTTGGATGATTAATCCTCGGAAAAGAATTCTTTTCAGCGCATTTAAGGCATACAATAGAAATATTTGCTCCAGTAACTACTTCAATTAAATCATTTTCATCACCGCATAAAAAACATTCCTGTGCCATAAATAACCTAAAAAGGGGGGGTTTTTATTGTTTTTGATACTATTTATTCTAAGTATTTTTCAAGCTCGTCGGCTGACTGAAGGTTATAAATTACATTATCTCTGTTTATGATCACAGAAGGAAAAATAGTCACATTATAAATCTTTATAATCTGCTCAAGTGAGCCAACATCATTATTTGCTGCAATAGGAATTAAAATCACCTCTGAACCTTTCTTCTGTTTTAGTTCAAAAAGCACCTTGCCCCAAACATTTTGTTTTGCTCTTATGGTTAAATCTTCTGGATCAAGAAGATAAAAATAAACGACTGTGTTAAAATTATTGCATTTCTGATTTGCCTGCAGAGTTTTTATCCAAAGAATAGTCCTCATTGTGTCATACTTTCTATGAATTGCTTTAATTGAACTGCTTAATTTTGTTGAATCTTCAAATTGATCCAGTTGCTTAGCTTCTAAATAAATTTTGTCTGCAAAAGAACCAAGAACATTTCTTGTTTGCTCACACGAAATATTTTCACTATTTATAAATTCAGTAAAAGCAATTGTATCAAAAAGCGCTGCCTCTGAATTATAAAATAAAGCATTTGAATTATCTGAACGAATCTGCTCAAAATAAATGCCTAAAACAATTCCTATACCAAATACAAGGATAGTTACAAAAAGCGCCTCCCAAAAAACATGATATTTGCTCTTTAGCATTTTTATCTCCAAGTATATCCCCCGACTACAAATTTATAAAATGCAAATGCAAGCACAATTGGATAAACAGTCATATAGATTAATGAATAAAAAGCAAGACTAAAAAACCTTTCGTTGCCTCCTGTTTTTTTGTTTATAAAATGCAAAGAGAATAAAATAAAAAGAATGCCGAGAATAAAAGCCGTTATTCCAAAAAAATGAAGTATTGAAGGATGAAGGTTTATATCTTGCATAGAGAGAAGAACAGCATTAGAAGTAATTGAGTATTCTGTAGATAAATAAGATACAATAAATCCTCGAATAAACCTGTATGAAAAAAGCCCTAAACCAAGAAAACCAAGAATAAGAGAAAGTGAAAAAAAGGGAAGTATGAAAAAACCAAGCATGCCTTTTTTCGTAATAGAAGCCTTATATTTCAGCATTGTCTGCATTCCTCCAACACCCCATCTTGTTCTCTGCTTGAACCATTTTTTAATTGTGTCTGGTGAAACAGTTGAAGCATAGGAATCAAAAGACATTCTTATTTTATAGCCATTATAAACTAATTTCCAGGTTAATTCAATATCCTCAGTCATATTTTTCGTATCAAATCCTCCGACAGAAATAAGCACCTTTTTATCATAAATCGCAAGCGGGCCTGGAGTAACATAAATCGAGTCTACAAATCCAAGAAGTTTTCTTGTAAAGGCAATTACTTTATACTCAATTGCCTGCATTCTCTGAATAAAATTCTTAGGCTCTCTTACAATAATGCTTGTTGTAACTGCTCCAACACCCTCTTCATTAAAAAATCCAATCATCTTCGAAATTGCATCACTTCTTGGATAAGAATCAGCATCAACAACAGCAGCATAATCAGATTTAATCAGTTTTAATGCCTGATTAATTGAATCAGCTTTTCCAGAATTTAGCTTGTTAAACAATTGAACCTTTTTGTATTTTTTTTCAAGTTCGGCAGAGATTTTTTCAGTATCATCTTTAGAACCATCATTTACAATAATCACCTTCTCTAAATAAGGATAATCAGATGCGAGCACTGCTTCAACAGTCCCTTTAACACTATCCTGCTCATTATATGCTGGAATTACAACGCTCAAGCTGTAATTTTTAAGCGGTTTTGGGCATTCAAACACCTCTTTTCTGTTCTGCACAAAAATAAGAACAAACAAAAATAAAAAATAAAATGCCGCAAACATATATGCCAAATAAATTGCTGTAAGTAATTCCACCATTAAATATCAAATAACAGGGCGTTTTTTAACCTTTATGCTCTAATAATAGCATTGTCCGTAGGAGTAGTATTTTCATTATCTTTATTTAATTCACTATCAGGCAGATTACTCTCCTTTTCACTATCTGCTTTTTTCAAACTTCTCTCCTTTACATTAAAATAATCATAAAATTCGTCGCTTAATGCTAACTCTCTTGTTCTTCCGAGTTTTTTGGATTTTACAAGTCCTAATTCTACAAACCTTTTAACGTGGTCATAAGCTTTGTTTCCTCGTACAGAAATTATTTTTGCCTGTGTGATTGGATGCTTATAGGCAATAATTGCAAGAGTTTCCTGTTCTGCTTTTGTGAATTCATTGCTTCCTCCTGCAAGTTTATTTGCCATATCATGATAAGATGATTTGACATCCATTTTCCATAAATCTCCTTTATTAATAACCTCTATTGCATAACTATCATTATACCTCTCTGCAAGTTCAGAAAGTGTCCTGTTAAGGAGTATTGGATTTAAATCAGTCAGAGCAACAAGCTCCTGCACAGAAAGAAATTTTCCTGCAACAAAAAGCGCTGCCTCAACCTTTTTCAAATTTTCAGCATCTCTTGCCTCATCTGCCTCTTCATAGCTCTTTTTCTCTCTAACTTCTTTTACTTCTTTTTTTATTTCATCTTCAGAATTTTCTTGTTCTTTCATTATTTCGCTCTCCTCAGTTTGTTTCATTAATAGATAAAACAAGCAGGGTTTAAAAAGAGTTTTATGGTTGAAATACACCCTAAAATTAATTCTTCTAACATCCCATAACTTTCTCTTATTTAATGTTTGTTCATTGGTGTTTTTTATTTAAAGTCCAATTTGCGAAATATTCTAATTGAAATAGGTAAAATTTTATGTACAAACAGATAAGGATTTGCAGAATAAACAAGCGAGGCGAAGCCGAGCCACTAATTGTACTTGTGGCGAGCCCGCAGGCGAGCCAAACTCAAACCAAAAATAATCAGCAAAACATTTATAAACATATAACCACTATATAATTCACTATGGAAACTACAATACAAATAAGCAAGGAGTTGCTTAATAAACTTGCTGAAATGAAAATGCATGAAAAAGAAAGTTATGAAAGTATAGTATGGGACTTAATAGAAGACAGGCTTGAATTTTCAGGAGAAACAAAAAGAAATATTGCAAATTCTGAAATTGAAATAATGGCAGGAAAAACAATTTCTCTTGATACAATCAAGAAAAAAATGAGGTAAAATGTATTCTGTTGAATTTTCAGAAACAGCGAACAGGCAGTTCGATAAACTGGAAAAAGGCATTCAATTAAGAGTTGTAAATGTTCTAGAAAGAATAAAAATCAGGCCTTATCATTTTATAAAAAGAAAAGAAGGAACAAATTATTTTATAGCAAGGATAGGCGAGCATAGGGCAATCCTTAGCATAGATGATGCAAGAAAAATAATTTTTGTTCTTGAAGTCGGACATAGAAAAAAGGTTTATGATTAAATTTTTTATCTTATCAAAGAATCCTTTAGATTATAGGAAACTTTATAAACTATAGCTTCCTATGGTTAGCTATGGTTACTACAATACAAATAGAAGAAAAATTAAAAGATAAATTAGACAAACTTAAAGTTCATCATAGAGAATCTTATAATGATTTAATAGTTCGGCTTATCAATTCTTTTTCTCCCAATAATTTTGATAAAGAAAGCTTGATAGAAACAATTGAAATTTTATCAGATCCAGATACAATGCGGGCTATTGCAGAATCTCTCGAAGAGTATGAAAAGGGAAGAGGCATAGAATTTTTCAAATTAAAAAAAGAGCTCAAATTAAATGTATAAAATAATTCTTGAAAAACAACCAGAGAACTTTTTAAGAAAGCTTGATAAAATAGAACAGGAAAGAATAGCAAAGAAATTAAATTTTCTTGAGGATAATCCTTATTTGGGCAAACCTTTAATCGGGAAATTATCGGGATTATGGAGTTTGCGAATTGGAGATTATAGGGCAATATATCGATTGAATAATGAGGAACTTATAATTTTAATTTTAAAGATAGGGCATAGAAAGAATATTTATGATTAATCTTCCGTATATGTTTATTTTTCTATCACTCCATACCTTTTCCCCTTTTACATTTTAAAATAAATTAAATCACCAAAATGGATGGATTAAGGATTTACAAAAAATTAAACAAGTGAGCGAAGCGAACCAATTCATATAAAAAACAAAAAGCGGGCTTCGCCCGCTTAAATAAAAATATTTTTGAAGTTATCTGAAGGTTCTTATTCCTAAGTCTTCAGCAACTGTTGGCTTAAGTGTTGTTGATTCAAACTGAGGCCTCCCCAAAATATACGGAGATTTGACTCCAGTCATTATTGTAATAACTCTTATTCTTCCTGCAAATTCTTTGTTAACTCTTGCTCCAATAATAACCTGTGCTTCTGGGTTGAGGTTTTCGGTTATTAATCTTCCTATATTGTCAAATTCCTCAAGTTTCATATCAGGCCCGCATGTAATGTGAATCAAAGAACCTGTAGCTCCTCTGTAATCAACATCCAGTAAAGGATGTGTAAGCGCCTGTCTAACTGCCTCATCAACTCTATTTTGAGTATCTGATTCGCCTATTCCAATAACAGCAACATCTCCGTTTTTCATTATAGCTGAAACATCTGCATAGTCAAGGTTAATCAATGAAGGCAGAGTAATAGTTTCCACAATTCCCTGAATCATTGTACTAACCAGCTCATTTGCAACAGCAAATGCCTGTTCCATTGGAAGATTTCCTGCAATATCGACAAGTCTGTTGTTATCTATAACAATACAGGTGTTTGAATTTTCCCTGAGTTCCTGAAGCCCGAATTCTGCCTTGTCAATTCTTGACTTTTCACATTCAAATGGCATTGTAGCAACTCCAATAACAACTGCTCCTGCCTCTTTTGCCATCTGTGAGACAACTGGCGCAGCGCCTGTTCCTGTTCCTCCCCCAAGTCCTGTAATTACAAACACCATATCAGAGCCAGAAACCATTTTCTTTATCTCTGACATAGATTCCTTAGCTGCCTCTCTACCCTTGTTAGGATATCCTCCGCATCCAAGTCCTTTAGTCAATTCTTTTCCAAGAAGGATTTTCTCGTCGCACTTTGTTATGCTCAAATGAAGAGCATCTGTATTAAGCCCGTAAATAACAGCTCCATTAATGCCCTTGTTGTAAAGCCATGTAACAGAATTGCATCCTGCTCCACCAACTCCAAACACTTTTATATTTGCCTTTCCTGCCTTAAGCTCGCTGAAATTAATGCTATAAGTGTCAGCGCGCTCAATAGCTTCTTTTGCAAAATCTAAAACCATTTTCCTTTTTTTCTTACCTCCTTTCAGTCAATATGCTAAAACAAACAAAGCGCTTGTTTATATAGTTTATTCTTGTGATACAATGTCAAATCAAATGGTATAAAGAGAATTTTAGCATAAACTTCGTTTATTTATTTTTCAAATCTTGCTCTATTTATTTATTGGTTTTTATATTTTTAATAAAGACATTGGATAATTTCATAAATTTAATGTAAAAAAAAGAAACTTCAATGAAAAGATGTTGAATGTGGGAAAAGAATGGGGGTGTTAGAAGAATAAATATTATGCTCGGCTTTGCCTCGCTCGCCTTTCACTCAAGATAGTGCGCTGCGCGCAATTGCACTCATTGTATAACCTTCTTTAGCTCGTGCAATTGCGCGCCTTCGGCGCGCTTGTTTTCTTTTGCAAATCTAACTCCATTGATACATTGGAAATTACATGATATTCAAGAAAATTAAATTAAAAAGTGTAAAATGCTGGAAAGTTATGGGGTGTTAGAAGAATAATTATTTGCCCTCAATTAAAATTAGCTTTTAAAAAGATAGCGCCCAATATCTTGGCATTATCTTCTTGTGAAAAATATCAGATTTTTCTGTCAGAAGAATCAGAAATTGCATCATCAGTTTCAATAAAATGAGGCATATACATTAATTTCATTTTTTTCTCATCATTTTTTTCCTTTTTTCCATATACCTCAACTCTTACACTTCCATCTAAAAACTTTACTTCCCAAAAGCGCCTTGAAAATTCTTCATAAACCTGCTGATAAACATTTGAATCATCTGGAATATCATCAATTTCCATTACTCTTATTAATTTTCCTCTGACTACTCTAAAACAAATTGCGCAAATAAAAGTTGCTGATTCTAAATCATTTATAATTTGCATATTTTTATTCAAATAATCTTTATTTAAAGATGTTGTTGTTTTGTTTTTTCAGAAATTGGACTTCTTTCTTTAATCATGCCATAACTTTTTCATATTCTTGCATCTTTTCATTGGTGCTTTTTATATTAAGTAATTTGATTCAATTGAACAACAAATGTTCCAAACAAATTAAGAATTTATAAATATTTTCACTCCAGCCCCTCAATCTCTCTCGCAATGCTCAACATTTTACTTTCTCCGAATTTCGGGCACCATATCTGCAAACCAACAGGCACTTTATTTATTTCTCCTGCAGGAAGAGTCATTGCGCAAATCTCTGCGAGATTTGCCGGTATTGTCAGAGCATCATATGCATAAACTTCCTCTACTTTC
>Ga0208375_1000840_pt1 | contig 38901 bp, 42 predicted proteins | sample RifOxyD1_FD_184038 | JGI IMG/M metagenome (GOLD analysis project Ga0208375, IMG submission 184038) | Soil microbial communities from Rifle, Colorado - Rifle Oxygen_injection D1 (SPAdes) | ecosystem: Environmental > Terrestrial > Deep subsurface > Rock core/Sediment | place: Rifle, Colorado... | reverse complement strand
AAATGTGTAATATAAGGCTGTTAATGGCGGTACTCCTGGGTATGCACTTGACGCCAGTAAGTGATTAATGGCAAAAGCAGGATGTGGATCACCCGAAGGATTATCAAGAACTGGTCGAACGATTTCCTAGCCAGGAAGCTTGCCTCGATTACATTGCATCAATCCGTTGGAAGGATGGGTTTCTTTGCCCGGAGTGTGGCAGCAAAATATTTTGGAAGACAAAGCGGCTTCAATGGGTTTGCGTAAAGTGCGAGTGCCAAGTCAGGGTCTTGGCCGGTACGTTATTTCAAGACACAAAGCTTTCGATGCCGCTTTGGTTTCAGATGATCTGGTGGTTTGTTGGTCCGAAGAATGGAGCGAGCGCGTTGGCGCTTATGCAAAATTTTGGAATTGGAAGCTATCGAACATCGTGGGCTTTATTGGGTAAGCTTCGCTCCTGCACTGCGCTTCCGCTGCGGCAACAATTAGACGGGGTCGTTGAAGTGGATGAAGCGTTTTTAGGAGGCGAAAACAACAAGGAAATCATCGCTGTCGCTGCTGAAAGGCGTGGCAAAGCCACAGGTCGAGTTCGCCTCAAACATATCAAAAGCCGTGAGGGGTCAGAGATCCAAGGCTTCATCACGGAAACGATTGCTCCGGGCAGTACGATCATTTCAGATCGGCATAAGAGTTATCCCGCCATCGCAAAAAAGGGATACATCCATGATCCCCAGAAGAAACCCTTCTTCTGGGAAGAGGTTGACGGGGATGACGAGCGGCTGTTGCCGCGTGTGCATCGAGCGGTATCATTGCTGAAGCGCTGGTACTACGGCACATATCAAGGCAGCGTTGGTAAGCAAAGTCTGCAGCCCTACTTGGATGAATTCGTCTTTCGCTTCAATCGGCGCACATCGGGTACCAGAGGTCTTCTGTTCCGCCGGATGGTTGAAGCAGCCGTCAATTCCAAGCCCAAACCACACTAACTGGCGTCAAGTGCATACCCAGGGAAACTAATGCCCGATTCCCCTCAACATCAAAACCGCATGCTCAATGAGCGGAATAATCTCTTCCATATACTCCGTCACGGCCTTTACGCTTCCGGGAAGCGCAAACACCAGCGTCCTGTCGCCATAAACAGCCGCCACGCTCCGGCTCAGCAGCGCGGAAGGGATACGTGCGGCATGTTTTTGCCTGATGTGCTCCATGATGCCGGGAATGGTTTTCGGGCAAAGTGACAGGATCGTTTCCGGGGTTATATCGCGCGGACCTATTCCGGTGCCCCCCGTGGTAAAAATAATGTCGGCATCAGCCCCGCTTATGCTTTCTTCAAGCCTTGCACGCTCGTCCGCTATCACCTCGCGCGAACACCCGAGATCAAAACCAAATCGCGCCGCCTCAAGACATTCAACAATCCGCGGGCCGCTCAGGTCGTCATATTCTCCGCAGGCCGCACGGTCGCTGAGCGTGATGATTTTACATTTTATCGGAACACTCCTATGCCCTATCTCATCTCCGGTTTTTATGCTCCCCGCGCTCAGCACCCGGGCAAATATCCCATGCACCGGCATTATGCATGACCCCACATCCCTGAATATCGCGCAGCTATTGCCGGAGCCGCCCGGTTCGTTATGGCATTTTTTGCCAAGCTGCGTGACCTCAAGCTCAACGGAGCCGATATGCAGCCGGTGAAAAAGCTTCACGCGCGAAAGATCAAGCCCGCCGGTGGTGATGTTTTCGGCAAATTCGCCGTGCGCGGTGCTGCGCCCGGTTTTTTTGACGAACCGCTCAACCTCCTCATGCGCAAGCAGGCTGATTTGCCGGTGCCAGGTTCCGGAATGAGCGTCTCCATCCATCCCCCGCAAGGAAACTTCCGCCCGCTCAACCCCGTGCTTTGCCGTTCCCTTCTTTTCCGAAATATTTATCGAAACCACGCGCCCGCTCATGCCGGCACCGCTTCCTTCTTTTTTTCAACCAGCCTTATGTCGCCAAGGCGCATGTTCTTGTCGACGGCCTTGCACATGTCGTAAACCGTAAGCAGCGCGACCGTGACGCCCGTTAGTGCTTCCATTTCAACTCCCGTCTGCCCGACACAAACCGCCGTACAGGTTGCACAAACAGCGTCTTCCGCCACCTCGCAGCGAACCTGCACATTGCCAAGCTGGATGTTGTGGCAAAGCGGGACAAGCTCCGCCGTGCGCTTGGCCGCCTGGATGCCCGCAATCTCGGCCACCACAAGCACATCACCCTTTTTCATCCCGTTTTCGCGGATCAGGCGCATTGTTTCTGAGGCAATGCGGATGATTCCTGTTGCCGTAGCAGTACGCCTTACCCGGTCCTTTGAGGATACATCCACCATGTTTGCCCGGCCCTCGCTGTCAACATGACTCAGTTTCATTTCTTCATCTCCCGTTTATCCGCCCGTGTTGATCATGAACTTGTCCAGGCTCCGCGTACCGCGCAGCGGTTTTGCGCCCACCGCACGCCTGAGCGCCTCATGATAACCCGATTTTTTTATATCAATGCACTCATCACAGAAAAGACACGGATACAGCATGCCGCTGGCGGTAAGCCGTAGGCGGTTGCACGCGGGGCAGTGGCCGCCTTCGCCGCCTTCAACGGCATGAAAAATCCCGCTCCCCAGATCCATGCGCCGTATAAACCGCACTTCAAAACCACGCGCCCGGCCATACTCCTCTACCGCCAGCGCGTCTGATTCGCGCCGCGATTCGCGAATCACGCAGTTGAGTTTTATCGAAAATCCGGCGCGCGCCGCCGCGTCTATTCCGCGCAGCACTGCCGGAAGATGGTCGCGTCTCGTGATCCCACTGAACCTTGCCGGATCAACCGTATCAAGACTGATGTTGAGCCGGTGCAGCCCGGCCTCCTTGAGAAGCGCAGAGTACTCTTCAAGGAGCACGCCATTTGTTGTCATGGCAAGATCCCGGATGCCGCGGATTTCGGCGAGCAGCCGCACCAGGGAGACCACGCCTTTTCTTACCAGCGGTTCACCGCCCGTCAGCCGTATCTTGTCAATGCCAAGATCCACGCCGGCGCGTACGAACTCCGCAATTTCTTCAAAAGAGAGGATGTCTTCGTGCGCAATCCGCTCGATACCGTGCTCCGGCATGCAATAGATGCAGCGGAGATTGCACCTGTCCGTTACCGATACCCTGAGATAATTGATTCTGCGACCAAACGGGTCGTGCAACGCGCAGTCAATCAAGCAGCAGTACCTCCACCAGTGAATCAGGCGCAACCGCCGTGACCTCCTTTGGAACAACAAGCAGTACGTCCGCATTTGAAAGCGCGTGAAAATGGCTCGATCCATGGAATTGTACGGGCATCACCCCGCCGTCCCGCATCCTGGCCGGAATGAATTCCATCCTCGCGCCGCTTTTTCTCACAAACCCTCCGGCAAGCGGCAAGCGGAGCCGTCCCGGAAGCGGACTCATGCCGGACATCTTCTGTAAAAATGGTTTCACGAGAATTTCAAACACCACAAAAGAAGACACCGGCTTGCCGGGAAGTCCGAATACAAAGTGGGGTCTGCCGCCACCGGTGGTCTTTCCGAAGTACACGGGTTTTCCGGGTTTGATCGCAACACCGTGAAAAACCGGTTGAACGCCCAGTCGCCCGAGCGCCCCTGGAACAAGATCAAACTCACTCACGGACACCCCGCCCGAAAGGATCGTCACATCGCATGAGGCAAAAGACCTGCGCAACCTGTCTTCGATGTCATCAAGGGTGTCCCTGGCGATCCCGACAAAACTTCCCGCCGCTCCAGAGGCTTTTAGCTGCGCAAGAATTTGGCTGCTGTTTGAATTCCTTATTTCCGTTCCTTCGGGTTTTTTGGACGGCGGCACCAGCTCATTGCCCGTAGAGACAACTCCGACGCGGGGTTTTTCGTATACAAGCGGCTCGTGATTACCCGTGGAGGCAAGCGTTGCGATGTGGCGGGCAAAAAGGCGCGTTCCCGCCGACAGTATCTTTTCGCCGGCTTTTACGTCTTCACCCCGGCGCAGAATATTTGAAATCCCGGTTGTTCCGGAAAAGACCAGAGTGCCTTCCTCCGTCTCGGACGTCTCTTCAAGCACCGCCACCGTATCGGCTCCGGCCGGAACACGCGCGCCGGTCATGATCTTCACACATTCACCATCAGATAATGAGGTCAGGCCCGAAGCTCCGGCCTGGACTGTTGCAATGATGCGTGGGCGTCCGGCCGCAAGATCGCGCGCACGGCAGGCGTAACCGTCCATGGCCGAGGTATCAAAGGGCGGAATATCTACGTCCGAAAACACATCCTCCGCAAGCACCCGTCCCGCGCAGCCGTCAAGCGTCATGCGCTCATGGCCGGTCCGCACCCTTTCAGCCCCGGAAAGAACAAGCCCGAGGGCCTCTTCATATGTCATGGTCATTTGAGCGCCCACCTCCGGTCACAAATGGCAAGCGCCCCCTCATCCGGTAAAAAGCCGCCGCCGTCGGCGGTTTTTGATGCGATTCTCGCGCTCGCGTATTTGAGCAGCCTCCTTGCGGAAGGCTTCACTTCGCCTTCACCCATTACCATCAAAAAAAGATCCGGATCAATCACGGTGGCCGCGGCATTTGACTCGATCACAAGCTGCACCTCTTCGGGCACTCGCGCAAGCGCTGCCAACAGGCCCTCGCGAAGAAAACGCTCCTTGACCTTGAGCCAGAGCACTTTTTGCGCGCCGGCTGCCAGCATCCTGCCGGTATCCTTGGGGCGCGCGGGATCGGTTTCTTCAAAAATCGAAAATTGCACCGGCATGTTTTCGTAGGCCGGATCGCGGTCGCGCTCCTCGTAGTGCATGGTGACCTTGAGCGCCACAACCGTATTTGTGGCCGAAAACTTGCGGATAACACGGCAGACAAACTCCGTCTTGCCCGCATCGCTGCGCGAACCGCCGACAATGAGCGTTCCGGGACGACGTATGAATTGCCTGCGCCCGGGAATTACAACGGAAGGCGGACCCTCCGCGGCAATGCGCCCGGCATCAATGCGAATGGCGCGGCTTGCAATGGCTTTTGCCTCATGGCGGTCGTGGGTGACATGCACCATGGCGAGTCCGCGCCGGTTGATGTTTTTAAGCACGCAAAGCATGTCGTCGGCCGCATCGGCATCAAGCGATCTTAATGACTCGTCAAGAAGCAGCACCGCCGGCTTTGTAACCAGCACGCGCGCAAGGCCCGCCCTTTGCTGCTCTCCGCCCGAAAGCGTGAGCGGCGCGCGGTCAAGGAGAAACTCAATTCCAAGCTCTGCCGCCACATGCGCGATCGCCTCTTCCCGCGCCTCTTTTTTCAAGCCGGCTATTCCATAAGCGATGTTTTCTCTTACGCTCATGTGCGGAAAAAGCGCGTGGTGCTGCGGCAGATATCCAACGCCCCGCCCCTGTATGCCCGAGCGAGTCACGTCCCTCCGGTTTACCACGACCGTGCCGCCGTCCGGCCTGACAAAGCCCGAGATGATTTCCAGAATGAGCGATTTTCCGGCTCCCGACGGCCCCGCCACCGCCAGACATTCGCCGGCGCCGACCTCGAACGAAATTCCGCCAAGCGAAAAGGAGCTGAATTTTTTTTCAACGTTCTTGAGTTGGAGCACGAAAAAACCTCATGAAAAGTTTCACCGCCAGAAGCAGCGCCAGGGTAACCAGAATAAATGCCGTCGCCACGGAGCGGGCATGGGCCAGGCCGAAGGTGTTGAACCTTTCAAACACCAGCACCGGCGTCACCATGGGGTGATAAGCCACGATAAGTACCGCGCCGAATTCACTCAGTCCGCGCGTCCACATAAGAACGAGACCAGACACGATGGGCCTGATCGCAAGCGGCAGCGAAATGGTGAAAAAAACCCTCCAGGCCCCGGCACCAAGACTGAGCGCCGCCTTTTCGAGCCTCACCGGCACCAAGCCAAACGCATCAACGGCCGAAACAACAAGAAATGGCAGGCTGACAAATGCCATGGCAATCGCAATGGCAAGCGGATTGCCCACAAAACTGATTCCAAGGCCCTCGCCAGCGCGCCCGATGAATGTATCGCGGGACATGATGCCAAGAAGCGCGACGCCGGCCGAGGAATGCGGAATCACCACCGGCAGGTTTATGGCTCCGATCACGAGCGATTTGAGCGGAAAATTCTTCCGCGCAAGCAGATATGCAAGCGGAATGGCAAAGACAGAAAGCGCGAGCGTACCTGCCAGGGACGCAAGAAGCGTGAGCCGGATGCTGGCGCGCACTTCCGCATCACCGAACGCCGAAGCAAGCTCCGGCATGGACGTATGTAGAACCATGCCCGCAACGGGGGCAACAAGGAAAACAAGCACGAGGCTCCCGAGCAGCGAAAAAATGATATTGAAGGATCCCGCGCGCGGATTCATCAGTGTCCGTTCTTTTTCATGATCTCCCTGCCTTCGGGTCCGAGCAGAAAATTCATGAACTCCCGGGCGGCCACCGGGTTCGGTGCACGGGTCGGGATGGTTGCGCCATAAACGATCGGCGCCCCGTTTTTACTGATCAGTTCGCCGGGTTTTCTGCCGGTAATGCTTGTTGAAGCCTTGGCATATCCGGCCGCCAGCGCGGGGGCACCAAGATTGATCCCGCGAGGGAGCGTCACCCATTTGAGCCCATGCTGAAAGGCGACGGATTTGTAGATGAACATGTAATCTATCTCCCCGAGTTCAAGAAGGGAGAGCAGATCAATTTCCTTGGGTCTGATGTATTTGACATCCTTTGCCGCAAGACGCATGGCAAGCCCTGGAACCTTGTAATGATCTTCGGCAAGCTTCATTACAAAAATCGAACGATAGCCGCAGGGGTCGGCGTTGGGATCGGCGCGGCCGAACCTGACCGTCGGCTCCAGAAGGATTTCATGCCAGTTTTTGGAGGTGATCCTGTCCGCCCGCCGGGACGAGGAGCGGTAGGCAACAACCATTTCATTGCGGGCAAACGGTTTTTTCCATGTGGCATGGTCCGGAATGAGAAATTTGCCGATAATGTCCTGATCCGCGGATAAAAAAACATCGCATACACGTCCAAGATCCGAAATTTTCCGGGCCGATTCGACACTGCCGGCCGCCTCGCCAAGCATGGTCAGACCAGGATATTTTTTCATAAACGCCGCCTTGAGTTCCCTGACAGGAACCGAAAGACTTCCGGCGTGAAATATCAAAAGCTTTCCGGATGGCGCCGCAGCAATGACTGGTTGAAGCGGGAACAATAAAAAAAGCAAATACCAAAACCGCATGAAGGTCCTCTTTTCCAAATACCGGGAGGCCGGGCCTTTTCAAGCCAGACCCCGGCCAAAGTCCATGCAGAAGCAAATCTGTTTAGGAACGATGGCTCAGAGAGCACTTGCAGATGGATAACATATACAGGGGGGCAAGTTAATATATAAAAAAAGCAGGTTCCCCGAAGGAAGCCTGCTTTTTTAAATTTTGAATGAGTGCAAAGACAGCTATTGAATGGCCTTCGCTACGTTTGCGGCCTGCGGACCCTTGGGGCCTTCGATCAATTCGAAATCGACCTTCTGCCCTTCGGAAAGCGTTTTAAAGCCTTCGCCCTTGATTGCCGTGTAGTGCACGAAAATATCGCGGTCGTTTCCGTCCGCATGGATGAATCCATAACCCTTGCTGTCGTTGAACCATTTCACCAAACCTGTTGCCATTACGACACCCCCTCTAATAAATAAATAAGCAACTAAATAAGAGGTAAGCGCGGATTCAATCCAACGTCAAATAAAAAAGCAAAAATATAAAAAAAAACCGCGGGTCCGGGAGAGAGTTGTTTCCGGATCCGCGGTTTTTATTCTGCTTCAGCTCAACTTTGCCGGGAAAAACATCCGTGGCCCGGCGTGTCACCACGTTTTGCCTGAAATCTTATCTGAACAGCTGTGGCATTCCAGAGCCACTCAAGGCACCGTATTGTCCACCGGCCCAGTACACTCCGGTTCCAAGTGGATTTGTTCCTGTCTGAGCCGCTGGTGCAGCGCCGTTGGTGGTAAGCGGCTGCATCATTGCCTGCTGGATCTGCTGGTAAACCGCCGCGCGCTGCTGATCGGCCTGCTGTGCATGTTGCGGCATCGCTGCGACAGTGCGTGCCGCGTTGATGGCTCCCATGCAGCCCTCCATCGAGGGGCTTGCGCCGGAGCAAAGTGTCATAGCTTCGTTCTGAACCCGGTTCATGAGATTTGCATATGCCGGCCAGAAAGACGGGTTGTTGTACATACCGCCCCGCGCCAGTGCTCCAAGATGATCGACTTCCAGCTGGCGGACATAACTTTCAAGTATCGACTTCTGCGTCTTGCTGATTCCAGAGAGCGCGATTGCTTCCTTGATGGCTTCTTTTGCAAGCTTCATGGATTCCGGCGACCTGTTACCATTCTCGATAATACGCTTGGCAATCAGGTAGTAGAGTTTTGCCGCTTTGTCCGGAATCACCGACGTATCAGAAGATTTTTCTGCCAGCCACCTGGTGACATCTTCACGGATCTGGTCGAGATCGGAGTCAGAAGCCTTTGAAATGCGTTTGGCAAAATTATTAAGCTCCGAGTCGTCAATCGACGATGCCTTGATTTTGGCATCCCTTTCGGAGATCGCCTGCATCGCAACCAGCTGCTGAAGCGAGCTGCGGGCTATCGTGGTTTCTTCGTCATTAGTGCGGCATTTATCAACCTGGCGGCGCAGGAGATCGATGCTCCGGCGTCTTTCTTCGCGTGCCTGCGTCTGGATCCGTTCGGCTCTTTCCTGCGCAGTCACATGAACCACCACCGGCCTGCCCGCGACAACGCTCTCGACTTCCGGAGCATCGCGATCGGCAAGCGACTTGCGGATAAGGCCTATTTTGACTTTTCCGGATTTTCTGAGATCAAATGACGAACCTGGAAGTTTGGATATCCTGGTGCAATTCTTGTTCTCGTCTTTGCTGGCAGGACCGCAGGCATCCTTGTGCTTTTCCATGCAGGAGCGTCCAGCGCCAGTATCGCGTATTCTAAGGCCTGCTACGGCATTTGACCTGATTTCAGGGTCATTTTCCGAATTTGAAAAACTGAATTTTGAAACGCATTCGTTGTGGATCATGCCAAAAGCGCTGATTTTATCAGAGGCAGCATCAAAAACAATGTCAAAGGATTCGCCAAAAGTACGCCTGGCTTCGGCCATGGAGAGGTCACCGGCTGGTGACGCCGTCCTGCTTGCAGCCTCCGGGGCGGGTATTGGCTTTGGTGCAATCACAGGCTTGTCAGGGGTTGGCGAGGGGGGTGGAACCGGCATTGGCGCACTGGCGGCGGCAACCGGAACCAGGTTCATAAGTGCAAACAACAACCAGAAAATCTTTGAACGGCTCATAATCTACTCCTCAAGCTGCTTGTTACGCGTACCGTGCGTTTATGGCAGCCCTCTCTCTTACGAAGTATAGAAGCAAGCGGCGGGCCAGCCGGGCGGCGTGCAGAAGGCTTGAAAACAGGGCTGTTTTTGGACCGGTCCGGAGGCTATTGTGTCTTCCCTGTACATGACTGACAAAACTTTTGACACCCGCCTGGATGTAATGGATATAAACCATATCATGTCGAAATTACTGCTGGATAAAGGGGTTGTATCGCGCTGCCGTGAACTGGCCGATCATATTGCAAAACCCGTCGGTGACCTGATTTCAACCCATACAACGGTTGCCATCGAACGGGCGTCTCTCCGGCTTGCGGGTGTAAACGGAGCGGTTGTAAGGGGAGGCCAGCTGTTTCCGGAGGCCAATATAATAGTGGAGAATCTGCACGCATCGGGCCTGCTGGGAAGGGGCGCCCTTTACTGGTTTGCAAATGCCCTGTTGCAGAAAAAACTCACAACGCAAAAACTTGCAGCCGCCGTGGCCGCAGGAAAAATCGATCTCTCCAAACTGCCCCGTTCACCGGAACCCGATATCCGCGAAAAAGCCCGTGAACTGTGCATGCGCGCAAAACAGCACCTTCTTGAAAAACGCGATGAACGCGACCGCCTGAGGGAGGAAACCCGGGACCCCTTTGATCCCACCGGAAAAAACGGGCCGCTTCTTTATGTGATAGTGGCAACCGGCAACATCCACGAGGATGTAGTCCAGGCCAGGGCGGCGGCGACAGCTGGAGCCGATGCAATCGCGGTAATAAGGAGTACGGCCCAGTCCCTGCTGGATTACATCCCTCACGGGGCAACCACCGAAGGCTTCGGCGGAACCTATGCAACACAAGAAAATTTCAGGATCATGCGCACCGCGCTTGATGAAGAAAGCCGCAAACTCGGCCGCTATGTCCGGCTTACCAATTACTGTTCCGGCCTTTGCATGCCCGAAATAGCGGCGCTTGGTGCCATGGAGCGCCTTGATTTCATGCTCAACGACGCGATGTACGGCATCTTGTTCCGCGATATAAACATGAAGCGCACGCTTGTCGACCAGCATTTTTCCCGGAAAATAATAGCGCTTTCCAAAATCGTGATTCATACCGGAGAAGACAATTACCTGACTACGGCCGATGCGATCGAAAACGGACATCAGGTGCTGGCCTCCCAGTTCATAAACGAACGGTTTGCGCTCAACGCCGGAATGCCGGAAAACCTTATGGGTCTCGGCCACGCCCAGGAAATGGACCCGCAGCATCCGGACGTGTTTCTCAAGGAAATCGCCCGCGCTCAAATGACGCGTGATATTTTTCCCGATTCACCGATCAAGTTCATGCCTCCCACCCGGTTCAAGTCCGGCGATATTTTTTACAGCCATCTCATGGATGCGATGTTCAACTTTGTCGGGGTGCTTACCGGCCAGACCATCCAGCTTCTTGGCATGCTGACCGAGGCGATGCACACCCCGCTCATGCAGGACAGATGGCTCAGCATCCGGAATGCAAAATATATTTTCAACGGCGCGCGCACGCTGGGAAGCGAAATAAGCTTCAAGCAAGGCGGCGTGATCGAAAGCTGGGCCCGCAAGGTGCTCGAAGACACGCACCGTCACCTTGAGCTGGTCGCAGGCAAGGGACTTTTCAAGGCGATTGAGGAGCGGGCGTTTGCCGGTGTCACCAGAACCGAAACCGGAGGCAAGGGCCACGACGGCGTCGTAAAAAAATCCCCCGAATATCTTAACCCGTTCTTCGAGATCCTGTGAGGCGCATGGTCATGCAAAAAACCGCAAAGGCAAATCTGAAAAAACTCAAGCCCTACGGCGACATCATGGACGACGGCGTGATGCAGCTCTCCTTCACCCTGCCGGTTGATCCCTCGCCCGAGGCGAGGGAGGCGGCCACACTGCTCATGCAAAAGATGGGCTTTGACCAGGTCAAGATCGCCACCATGGAAAAGGCCGCTGACGGTTTTTCTTTTTTCGTGATTTACGGCAATTCAAAACACGCGGTGGATTTCACAAAAATCAAGGTCATAAAAGTGGAGTCAGAGAAAAAATCACGGGAAGAAATCGACGCCCTCGTCCAAGAAAAAATCGGACGCAGGATCATCATTCTCGGCGCCTGCACCGGCTTTGATGCTCATACCGTCGGCATTGACGCCATAATCAACATGAAGGGCTTTGCCGGTGACTACGGCCTCGAACGGTACAAGTGGTTTGACGCCCGCAATCTCGGTTCACAAATTCCAAACGAGGAATTCCTGAAGAAAGCCGTCGAAGCAGGCGCCGACGCCATACTTGTTTCAAAAGTTGTCACGCAGCACAACATCCATCTCAAGGACCTGAAGGATCTCATTTCCAGGGCAAAAAAAATGGGTATCCGCGAAAAGATGATTTTTGTGGCCGGCGGGCCGCGGGTGACCCACCCCATGGCGCTTGAGTGCGGCTTTGACGCCGGATTCGGTGTTGGCACAAAGCCCTCCGAAGTGGCAAGCTATGTGGTGGATGAGCTGCTCAAGCGCAAGCAGGTCGGAAGGAAAAAACGCTGATGTCCCGTAAAGTCCCGACTACAGAATTGATCGGCCGGAAAGAGGAGTACCGCCGCCTGAATGCCTGCATGCAGGCGGGGCGTAATATAATGCTTGAAGGGCCGGTGGGCGCCGGCAAGACGCATCTTGCGCTTGCGGTCATTGCCGGCGCGGGCAGGCTGTCTTTCAGGGTTGACGGCGACTCCCGTTATACAGAGCAAAAACTTACGGGCTGGTTTGATCCACCGGCGGTAATGAAAAAAGGATTCACCGCAGAAACCTTTGTTGCCGGCCCTCTTGTCGAAGCCATGCGCACCGGAGGCGTCCTGTTCATCAACGAGCTGAACCGCCTGCCAGAAGGGGTCCAGAACGTCCTTCTGCCGGCAATCGACGAAGGCCTGATTCACGTTCCGCGTCTTGGTGAAATAAGGGCAAAACCGGGATTTCTGGTGATTGCGACGCAGAATCCGAAGGAGTTTGTCGCCACCTCGCATCTGAGCGAGGCGATCCTGGACCGCTTCGAGCTTGTTACGATAGACTACCAGCCGGAAGAAGAAGAGCTGCAAATTGTTTCCAGCCGGCTCGCCGTCGCGGGCGTCAAGCATGAATCCTGGCTTCCTGCCGCCGCCGTAAGGCTTGCCCGTCTGACGCGCGAACATGACCGCATCCGTCGCGGGGCGAGCGTTCGTGCCGCCATGGGCATTGCCGAGCTGTGCGCCATGTTCTTGTCTTCCGGAGGAATGAAGCAGGAAGAAGCCTTCACCAGCGCCGCCATGCTGGCGCTCCCGACCAGAATCGAGCTTGAACCCGACGCCGAATCCGGAAAAAACCCGCGCGCCGAGATGGAAGAGCTTGTTAATGAACTTGCCCTGCTGGTTCTAAAAAAAAAACGCTGAAAAAATCTGACACCCCCCCCGCCCGCAGGACCGCTTCCGTAAAAATTCACGGCAACGCGCTTTTTCTTCCTCCCGAATACATCGAGGATGCACAATCGCCAGAAGGCGGGCCGGTCGAACTCCAGACCGGCTGGGATGTTGCGGTACGCTACCATGAATTCAAGAACAGGAAGGCCCTTGGAGGATCGATTAAAAAACTGCGCCGCATGTCCGCCGAAGCAATATTGCAAAAAGCCCGGGCGGTAATGGGTTCCGTGATGCATCCGCTTGAAACCGCCGGCTCCACTTGGACGGAGCTGCCGCCAGAAGCCTGCCAGCCCGAAATCGACATCGAAGAAACGCTCGACATCGCGCCTTTCGGCCCGCGCGATGGCAGCGAAATCTGGATGTCCTACACGAAAAAACGCCCCCAGCCGCTCGTTCTCAGCGTCGACACCAGCCTTTCGATGACTGGAGACAAGATGGCTCTCACTGCCGTATCCCTGGCAGTGGTGTTTTTGCAATTTCCGGACGACCCCATCGGCATCGTCGCCTTTGAAAACGAGGCCCGGGTCATCAAACGCCCGTCCGAACGCCTTGGAACGCTTGAGCTGATTGAACGTTTTCTGGATGTCCCCGCGCAGGGCTACACACACCTTGAAGAGGGTCTCACGACAACGCTCGCACTCTGTTCAAAGAGCTTCAAAACCGGAAGAAGCAAGCCCGTTCCGGTCATTCTGCTTACTGACGGAAAATACACCGCCGGAAGGGACCCTTCATATCTTGCCAAGCGGTTCAAAAAACTCATTGTTATGAAAATGGGCGACGAACGCGCGGGCGAGGAACTCTGCCATGAACTTGCATCCGGCGGCCGTGGAACCATGAAACTGGTGGCCGGATATGAGGAGCTGCCGCTTGCCATGTATGGAGTGGTAAAATCGCTTCTCAGAGCTGTCTGTAATTAGGAACCGTTTGCTCCGCAGTGTATTTGTCGACAACGACATTTATGGTCCCCATCCAGTCCCCGGAATTGCCGACCGTCCCGTCTCCGGAGGAGTCAATGAATACGCAAAGATTGTAATTTCCGGGCGGAATCTGCGTTGTCGTTGTTTCGGAGCTGTGCGGAGGATTCCACGATGATACGGAAAGCAGACAGCCGCCGCCCGAACAGTCCGAGGTGGAAACCACCGTGGCCGCAGAAGCCGTATAATGTCTCGCATTGATATTGCTGACAGTACACTCCGAGGTGGCCCAGAACACGGCGGCACGCTTGTTTTCACAGGATTCATATGCGGCCCCGCTGCATTGGACAACAACCGACGGAATTGTAACCGGAGGCATCGTGCCGTCGATCTTGTCTTCGCCGCATCCGGCAATCATGACTGCGGCCGCAAAAAGATAAGCTGTCCTCATTTTCCTGTTTTTGCCTCCGTAAGAGCGTCCATCATCTCGTTGAACTCCCTTGCCACTTCCTGGAAATCATCGCTCGGGCGGAGTTTGATCCGGGCGGAAGTCTGCCCGGACTTGATCGCATTGAAAATCTTGTTGAAATGGTAGAGCGCCCCCGCGGTTCTGTGTGAAAGCACCACCCCGAAAAGCGCAACCAGCACCAGGAACAGGATCGAACCGGCGCCAAGCTTGATCATGATGCTGTATAATTCGCTGTATAGCTGCGCCTTGGTCTCTTCCGTCATGGGGCTGAGTTCCACCAGTATGGCGTAGTTCTCGCGGATATAATAATAAAACACCCCCGCATTCAGTATAACCAGGGCAAAACCGGAGGCGCCAACCCAGAAAATGTATTTGAGCTGGTATACGGGATTGATCAAAAAATTCCTCAGACTGCGTTTATAGCCCGTGTCCATCATTCAACCTCCGCACCTGTTGAGTATTTTTTTGAGCACCGCGATGTTGTTGGAAATCGTTTCTATCTGGATCGAGGCAATCATGATGTTTGAGCTCACCTTGATTTTCTTGGATGTATCGCTTTTGTCGAGCCTCGCCATGAAATTCACGTTTGCGTCGCGGATCGACTGCATCTTTTTCAGCGAGTCTTCAAGTTTCTGAACTCTGTTTTTTGCGTCTTCACACGAAACCCGCGTCGCCGGGGAAGCCGACCCCGCCCCCGGGGTGGCGCCCGCCGACAGGACGGCCGTGAACAGCGACAGTCCAATCAAGTTAATTTTTTTCATAAATTACTTTATTCCTGTCCATTAAATACTATCATAGGGAGGAAAGTGCGATCGTTTCAAGGATTTAAATTATTATTTCTTGTCGCCGCCGCGATTATGCCGGCCATGGATGTTTGCGCAATCACGCCTCCCGCCGAGGAATTGACGCTGGATATGGCGATCAAGAAAATCCTTACCAGCAACAAGGATATGATAAAACAACGCATGTCCATGCGGCAGGCCGAGATGAGTTATCACGACGCGTGGGAAAAAATGTTTCTTCCCTCGCTCAGCCTTGACGTGTCTTCTGCTTCGCAAAATACGATCGCCCAAATACCCGGCACCCAGGCCAAGAAGCTCGGCGAGTCCGCGTTCGCCCGCGGATATCCGGCATCGTCCGTTGCCCTCAATCTTGGCAGTTACGCAATTTTCAACTTCTGGCGTGACAAGATCTCCTACGACATCGCAAGACTTGGCTACGAGCGCAACAAGCGCAAACTGCTTGAATCAGAAAGATCGGCAAGATTTCTGGCCATCGGCGCTTACTTCAGGCTTAAGACCGAACAAGACAAGATTGACGCCGCAAAACGCTCCATGGAGATCTCGGTGGCTATTGCCGGACTGGTCAAATCACGGAAAGCCATCGGAAAGGCGTCGGATTCGGATGTCTCGTCTTCAGCGGTCGACATGCTGAACGCGAAAAACCGTTACAACGAGACCGTCAAAACAGGCAGAACCGAGCTATGGAACATGAACCTGCTTCTGGGAGACCGCATAGACACCCGGTACAGACTTTCCACCGAGCTGAAATATGCAAAGGTTGAAATTTCACAAGAAGAAGCCCTGCGAATATACAAGGAGAACGGCCCGAGCCTCAAGGATGCCGCCATGGATCTCAAGACGAGTGAGATGGGCCTTGAGCTTGCAGAAAAACAGGTTCTCCCGCTTCCCACTGTTTCAATAACAGGCATCTCGCTTTCGTATGGAAACAGTTATTACGGAACCGCCCTTACGCCCGGGACGACCGGGGCAAGCACTTCCGGCAACCTCGAAGTAACCACCAGCATCTCCCTTTCGCTTCCGCTGCTCGGACCGGGGGGCATCTTCAACCGGCGCGTTGTCGAACAGGCAAGAATATCCCGGGACATGAGCGAACTCTCGTTTCAACAGACCGCCGACCGGGATCTTGTGCGGCTCTATTCCATTTTCGAGCAGATCAAGCAGGAGGAAATGAGCATAGAAAACCTCAAGGAAGCTTACGAAAACTCTTCCACCCTGCTTGACGGCCTGTTTGCCAGCATGTCGTCAACAATTGTGTCACGCCTCGAACTGCGGGATGCGATCGGGCAGGCAAGGGAAATGGAGTTTTCATTCAGATCGTCTGTCCTTTCGCATCTAACGAACAAACTCGGCCTTGCCGAATTCATCGGCGTTGACCGTTTGCCGGGGGATATCTACTGATGAAAACAACGGCATGGATTGCAGCTCTATTCCTGGTTCCCGTCATCGCCCAGGCAATGGATCTTGAGCCGGTCGAGACTCCCGGAAATCATTATCCCGTGCGGCACCAGGAAGGCCGGAGGGTCTGGGTATCCACCGGAGGATTCACCAGCCTCAAACTCGCAAGGATTTTCGGCGGAATGGTTGAATCGGGATATGAATTCGGCTTTCTCGGCGCCGGCTTCAGATATTCAATGGCAACGGCAAAATTCCGCGGAATTTTCGGTGCGCCGGGATATCCGGACCTCAACGCAGGCAATGAATTTGAATCTTCCTACAATCCGAACGCCGAACTCAATCGCGTTAGAACACTCGATGACCAATGGTCCTTCAAGCTTTTCCAGCCTTTCGTAACGGTCCACGCCAAAGCGTTCCCGTATTTTCTGCCACTACTCAGCCAGAAGGGGCGCTTCGGGGTTTCCTATGCCATGTTCAACGACGCAAAAAACAGCCTCAACTTCAGGGGATATATTGCAACCGCCGAGGGAGCGCTGCAGTACGCGCTTGGCAGCAAATCCAGATTTTCAATCGAACTCTACGGCTCGATGAACTGGGGAGAGATAACGGAAATGGATTCAGCGGTATATTCGCACCAGCACAAGCGTTTGCCGGTCAGTTTTGTCACTTGGGGGGTTTCTTTTCTTGGTTGGATTTGAGCTTTCCGGACTCCTTCCCGTCAGCACTCCATTCTTTCCATTCACCATGCTTCAGGCCGGCCTTGAATGCGCCTTCAGCATGCTTTTGTCCATTGTCGTACCACGAAATCCAGCTCCCCTCCGGAAATCCCGCCCTGTAGTGCCCTTCGTCCTGTTTGTTCCCGTTTTCAAACCATGACAACCAGCGCCCGTCCAGAACGCCCTTGTAATAAACGGCCTCAATACGCTTGCGCCCGTTCTGATACCACCATGTTTCCTTGCCGTTGGGGAGGCCCTCATCATATTCCGAATCCACATGGATGCTGCCATCACCGAACCACCACAGATCCCTGCCAAATACTTTGCCGCCCCGGTAACCCCACTCCCGTTTCTTTTTTCCGTTGAAATACCACATCGTCCATTTTCCGTCCGGAACATCCTCGGTATAAAATCCCGAAACAAGCTTGTTGCCGTATGAATCAAATTCCAGCCACGAGCCATCCAGCCGACCGTCCGCATATTCGGCTTCGATCCATTTAGAGCCATCCTGAAAATAAATGAACCATTTACCGGTTTTCTTCCCAAGGGTGTAGCTGCCCTCTTCCTTGCGCGCCCCGCTGCCGTACCAGCGCAACCATTTTCCATGCTGTTTTCCCTGGAGGTAATAGACCGCTGATTCTTCCCGTCCGTCCGAATAGAAACTCGTCCAACGCCCTGTCTTGGCATTATTTGAATACTGCCCCGTGGTTCTGGGCTTTCCATTTTCATATACGTTCCGGGTCCAGCCATGCAGCCGCCCGTTTTCGTACATCGAATCCGTCTGGATTTTTCCACTCGGATAATACCATTTCCAATGTCTGGTTTTTTTGTCGTTCAAATATTCGCCATCAAGCGCCTTGATCGCGCCCTGCTGCCACACCGTATGAAACCCGTGTTTTTTACCATCCTGATAAGTGCCGGCGCTCACCATTCTTCCGTCCGGAGCGTAATTTCTTGCCAACCCGTCAAGCCGGCCATCCTTCCAGTTGATCACCCGCTTGATTTTTCCGTTGTTGTGCCAGTAAGTCCAGCGTCCGTCCGGTCGACCGTTCCGAATTTCGTACGAAACCGCCCTGTTTCCGGCCTCATTCTTGTCGAGATGTTTTCCGTTTGATTTGTTCTTCACGCACCATTGGTCGGCCTCGCCGGAAAAAACATGGATTCCGTCAAGCTCCTCTGACGGATCAACCCCCCGAGGGCAGAATTCTGCTCGTGCCGGGGCCCCGCAAATGACAAAACCGGACAAAACGGCAAAAAGACACATCTTGCAACAGCGCAAGAACATATACCTATTATTTGATAAAAGTACTGGTTTTTAAAGACTTTTTTGCAAGCCTTGCAAGATACTTAATGTTATATCATAATAGTCAAGTATCTTATACTCAACGGGGGAGTTATGAAAACATTCAAAATACCGGTTTTTGTGGTTATATGCGCCTTTTGCATGTCAACATCCGCATTTGCAGAAGGATTGAACGTCTATTCCAGTGCCGACTATACAAAGGAAAGGCAGATTGAACCGGCAACGGCCCCTGAATGGTCTGAAACCGCCGTGCCAGGCGAAAACAGAGCCGGACCGGCCAGCGCAAAAACCGCCGCCAAGCAACCACGCGCCAAACAAGCTGTTCCGCCTAAAATCACCAATACGCTTCAGTTCAAGCGGTAGTTCCGGCGGCCCTTGTTTTCACCGGCGCATGCGGCAATTCAATTTCAAGGCGCTCCTTTTTGGACTTCCTGGCGGGGGCCTCTTTTACGGCGGCCCCCTTCAAAAATACCGTTATTCCAGTCATGTGCTGGCTGATGCTCTGCCAGGTGCGCTCATCCGAACCCGCAGGAACCGAGAGAATCACGGTCCTGTCGTCATGTTTTTTTATCGTAGTTTTGAATAAATTATATTTTTCAGCCTCGATTTCGGAACGCGTCAGCTTCATGCCAATCACCGAAAATCCCCGGTCCGCCGCCCCGGTGCCGACCGGAAGCCTTACTGATCCTGTTTTAACCAGCTCTGCGATTTCAAGATCAGTCAGCGCGTATGATGTCATCCCTTCGCGCATCCAGGGGAGGGCGCCATCAACGGCATCGGCACTGACAACAAGCGTTTCGTAAACGGACAGCGTGGAGGCCTCTATGGATGGAATGAGCGAGCCTTGACTGAAGGAAGCGGTCTGCGCCCCGTCCTTGGATTTTTGTGGATATTTGGACACGTTCTGGGCGCGCGGACTGCACCTCGCCACTGCCATCGCTATTGCGATACACCCGGCCAGCACCATCACATCCCGCAAAATATGCCTGTTTTTCGTATATATCTCCTTCATGTTCATCTACCTTCCTTGGCCGCAATCTTTACGGCCGCACCGGGTTTATCCAAGTACCATGCCACCCCCTTGGGGCCGGACCGGCCCCAGACAGAACGCGCGCTTGCATAAACTTAAACGCAAGTTATTGAAAATACATTGTCTAATTTTTTTACACTTTTTGAAAAAGTGACACTACGGCCGACCCGCGATTGCCTTCGCGGCCTGGGCAAGCCGTGCCGTCTCTAGACACAGGGCAAAGCGCACATATCCGTCGCCGCAACGGCCGAAACCGCTTCCCGGCATTGCCACCACGCCTTTTTCCATGATCAGCCTCATCACACAGCTCTCGCTTGTTTCTCCGGATGGAACCCGCGCCCAGACGTAATATGATGCGTCCGGCGAAGAACAGGCAAACCCCGCCTCGTGAAGCGCCGGCACAAGCATGTCCCTTCGTTCCTGTATGAGCCCCCGGAGCTGTCCGCAATAAGGTTCAAAATTGTCAAGCGCATGCGCTGCCGCGATCTGGCACGCATTGAACACGCCCGAATCTATATTTGTCTTGATGTCCGCAAGTGCTTTGATGATTTCCGGATTCCCCACGGCAAAACCAATGCGCCATCCCGCCATGTTGAACGTCTTGGACAGGCTGTGAAATTCAACGCCGACCTCCCGCGCGCCGGGTGCCTGTAAAAAACTCGGTTGCTGTTTCCGGTCAAAATAAATCTCTGAATATGCGTTGTCATGACAGACAACAAGCCCGTGCTTGCGCGCAAAACGCACGACCTCGGAAAAAAACTCCACGGTTGCCGTGGCCCCGGTGGGGTTGTTCGGATAATTCAGAAAAAGCATTCTTACCCTGCGGCCCGCACCTTCCGCGGCGGCAATCTGTTTTTCCATTTCGCCGAAATCGGGGAGATATGCGTTTTTTTCGAGAAGCGCAACGCGGATCGCGCTTCCGCCCGCAAAAAGCGTCCCAACACCATATACGGGATAACCCGGATCCGGAACCAGCGCCGCATCGCCCGGATTGACATAGGCAAGCGCAACATGTGCAAGCCCCTCTTTTGATCCGATAAGCGTGAGCACCTCGCTTTCTGGATCAAGCCTGACCCCGAATCTACGCTCATACCAGCGGGCTGCCGCACGCCTGAGTTCAATCATTCCCCAGTACGAAGGATATTGATGCACCCCGGAAAGAAGCGATGCTTCCCTGAGTTTTTCCACAACAAAGTCCGGCGCAGGAAGATCCGGATCCCCCACGCCAAGGGACAAAAGCCTGCGGCCCTTTGCCAGCTCCTGCTTTTTGATGTTGTCGATCTGGACAAAAACATACGGAGGAAGAAGCTTGAGCCGCTCGGCGCGTTCAAAATTCATTTCATTCCCTCTCTCATGAAATCATCCATTGAAAGCAACCGTCCGGCCCTGCTGCGGTTGCCGTGGCACCAGATCGCCGCCTCAATGGCTCCGCGGGCAAACACGGCCCGGTCTTTTGCGTGATGAGCGAGCATGATCGAATCGTGGGCACCCTCAAATATCAATTCGTGATCCCCTACCGTTTCGCCATTCCTGATGCTCTCAATCTTCATTTTTTTTCCGTCCGGATACACCGCCCGCTCAAGGCCGAGCGCCGTCCCGCTTGGCGCGTCCTTTTTCCGGATATGATGCCTTTCAACCATTGCCGGAACATATCCAAGCCCAAGCAACGCCCGCGAAGCCGTCCGGAGCATCTCATTCATGGCCCATATTGCAGGAGAGAAATTTGAAGAAACCAGTACGGGGGTGATTTTGGAAAGACCCGTCAGGCGATCCATGTCACCAGGCCTCCATCCGGTCGTTCCAACCACAAATACCGGCAGCCGGACCGGACCGCGTGCAAGCGCAAGATCCGCGAGGGCGGTGGAGGCTTCGGGTGCCGAGAAATCAATTACGGCATCAACATCAAGCAGGGCCGCAAGATCTCCGCCGCTCCGGTCGGCCTTCGTCCGCACATCAACCCGGGAAGAATATCCGCTCGCCGAAAGAGCGCAAACGAGACCGCCCATTTTGCCGTCAGAGCCGAGAACACCAAGACGGATCATGCTTTCATGCCCTTTCGGATTCCCGCACGGTCAAGACTTGCCTGAAGCTTGCGGACGGACTCTTCTGACAGCGGGGCAAGCGGCGCCCTTGGGTCCGGACGACACCAACGCGCATGCGCCATCGCGTATTTGACCGGGACGGGATTTGATTCAACAAACAGATCCCGGAAGAGCGGATAGTATCTGGCATGAATTTCCAGGGCCTCTTGTGTGCGCCCCTCAATAAAAGCCTTATACAATCCAACCATCGCACGTGGAAAAAGATTGCTTGCGACTGAAATCACACCTGCCGCGCCCACTGACAGCAGCGGCAAAAAAGTTGCATCGTCACCCGAAAGCACATCCATCCTGCGGCCCGCAAGCGAAAGCGCATCCAGAATTTCACTGGTGAATGCGACATTGCCGGTCGCCTCTTTTAGCGTGCGGATGCGCGGATGTGCCGAAAGCCGCATTACCGTTTCGGCGGTTATTGAAATCCCGGTGCGACCGGGAACATTGTATAATATCACCTCACACGAAACCGCATCGGCCACGGCGGTAAAATGCGCCTCAAGTCCCGTCTGGGACGGCTTGTTGTAATAGGGCGTCACCACCAACACTCCGGAGCAACCGGCATCGGACGCCCATTTCGAAAATTCGACCGAGTCGCGGGTGTTGTTCGTACCCGTACCAGCCACAACTCCGGCGCCGCCACCGCCCAGCTCCTTGATGGCGGCTTGAACCAGCGTTTTTTTTTCCTCGTTCGTCAGGGCCGGGGCCTCCCCGGTGGTTCCACCAACAACAACGCCTGCAACTCCGGCATCCGCCTGGTCGTGCAATATTTTTCTGAATGCATTGATGTCAATTCCGCCATTTTCTTCAAACGGTGTCACCACCGCGGTCCAGACGCCTTTCATACAATCAACGCTTCTTCTTGTTTTTCTGCATTGGCAAGGAAGAAACACCGGGGGAGGGCCTGACCGCCACATCCGAATCCTCTGGCGTAGCGGCAAGCGGGGGGAGCGGTGGCCCCTTTACTCCGCAAGCAGCTGCACAGGACATAACCGCAACCAGCACCATCATGACAATATATTTCAAGGGATTCATGCTCAAAACCTAAGCACCAAACCTGCGATGATGCAATCATATCCTGCATCAATCCGAAGCTGCCAGCTCGGAGCAATGCGGAACAAAAAACCCCCTCCAACCGCTATCAATGTTTTGGAAAGGGCCGCCACAGCCGTTGCTTCCCCGGTCGAGCTGGAAAGAATGCGGTTTTTCAAGATGCCACCGTAAAAGAAAACAGCAAAATCCTCGTTGATAAAAACATTATATCTCAGCGTGAGAGCAAGCGGCATTACGGTGTAAGTATCAATCGTGCTTCCCGTCCCGGTGGAGACAAATCCAAGTATCTTGTAAATAAATACGCCCCCCTCTACCACCACGGAGTCCTGCGGGGCCGCCTTGCGCAAAAGCAATTTGCGCTTGAGCGTAAAACCATAACGAAGACCGCCTCCGGTATAATACGGTGACCGGTCCTCGGTCGAGCTGTTGCGCAAATATCCCGCCTGTGCCGTAACCCAGTGGTTGTGCCGGTCCAGAACCGGAATCTCATCAACAGCCGCCGGCGGCGCCTCTTCTTCGTTCAGCGGCAGCGGGCTTTCATGGTCCGGAGAGTTTTTTGTCTTTTTTTTCGGCAAAATGTCGTCCGCCGGCCCCTGCGCGTCCTGCGTCTCGTCAAGCTCCGGATCATACGGAAGTATCTTCAGCTCCAGCTCCTTCAGATCGGCCCTGTCCTCCTCTGTTGGGGGCGACGGCGGATAATAATCCGAAAGCTTTTCAACTGCGGTAAATTTTTTCCGGTCTTCGAGGTGTTTGATGCTGCCATAACGCCTGACTCGCTTGGCGGCAAATTGCTTCTTGTCGTCATAGTTTTTCAGCACCCGGAATGCCATGGACGGATCATCGTCGGTTTTGAGCAAAAGAATCCTGCCCGGCCCCGGCATGGCGTTGTCTGAGTCATAAAACAGATATACACGCCCGGACTTGCTCTTGCGGGCCACCTTGACAACATATGTTTTTGCCTTGATATCCGGGAGCTTGTCCGGAACATCTGCCGACTTTTCGTCGGCAAATGCCATCCCCCCGCATAGTGCAAGAAGTGCAAATATGGACGCACCTGTCTTTACATTCCGTGTGCCGTCAGGTTTAATTCTTCTGGATGAAGCACTTTCTGGCATATATCGCTGTTTACAGTCTAGCTTGCATGATCGGGGGTGTCGAGCGGCTTCCGGCATTTGCCATGGATTCCGGCGCTGGCGGAACGGCAGCGGTCATCCTTCAACAAAAAGTTTACGAGGCGATAGAACACGCGAAACGGCTGGCCCTTTCTGGCAAGCGCGAAGAGGCGATTTCACTCCTTAATAACATTGCAATCCGCGAGGTCGGCGCCAGAAGATCCGCGCTTATCCGAAGAATCAAGGTCATTTCCAGGATTTTCCTTACCAGCGAGGCGCACCAGGCCTTCCAGGAGGGCCTGAATTTGATGAATTCCGGCAAATACCGGCAAGCCCGCGACAGATTTGAAACCTCCATGGAAAAAGAATCAAACAACTGCGAAGTGCTCGTGCGGCTGGGCCAGACACTCGTACTCGAAGGCGAATACGACAAAGCCGCCGAAAAACTGCGTCTTGCAAAAAAAACCGGGCCCTTCGAGCCGCAGGCACGGCTATGGCTTGGACGTGCGCTGCACCAGCGCGGGGAATCGCTTGCTGCCGTAGAAGAGCTCAAAAGCGTGCAGACCGACCTTGATGGATACGAACCCGCTGCAGTCTGGCTGGCAGAGGCCCTGCTGTCTTCGGGTCAAAGAGTGCTCGCCCTCAAAACACTTGAAGACAATATCAAAGCACAGCCTTTTCATGTTTTAAGCCTGCTTGTGATGGCAAAAATAAAAATGAACGATCCGGGACGTGAAAATGAGCAGCTCTGGTCTGCCAGAAAGGATCTGCAAGTCGCACTGAGTCGATTTAAGCGCTATGCGTCGCCAGCACTGGAGGAGTTTGAGGGCGATCTTGGGCTCAAGCTGCGTTCACCTGCGAAAACAAAGGAAGAAATCCTGTCCTTGCTTCAAAAAATCGACGGCCGGATCAAATCAAAAACTGATTTGCCGGCTATTCCATAAACTTTTTTTTGCCACTTCTTGACTTAACATGCTCGACCGAATTATGACGGAAAAAACGCCTCACGGGGGAACGGTTTCTTGGCCACAGAGAAAATTTTTGTAGCAGTCGCCGGCAACATCGGCACCGGAAAGACCACGCTGTCCCAAATGCTCTCGCGCCGGTTTGGTTGGGAAGCGCATTTTGAAGCGGTTGCCGACAATCCTTATCTCTCGGATTTTTACAAGGACATGAGCCGCTGGTCATTTCCTTTGCAGATTTTCTTCCTCAACAACAGGTTCCGGGCGCATCAAATGGTCACCAGAAACTCCAGCAGCGCCATCCAGGATCGCAGTATTTATGAAGACGCCAATATTTTCGCGCGAAATCTTTACGAGCAGAATCTCATGGAAGAGCGCGATTATAAAAATTATCTTATTCTGTACGAAACAATGTGCGGTTTCCTTACGCCGCCGGATCTGATCATATATCTTCGTAAATCCCTTCCCCGCCTCAAGGAGCAGATCCGGCTTCGCAACAGGGATTATGAAAAAAGCATTCCTGATGAGTATCTGGCCAATCTGAATCGCTATTACGACGACTGGATGGATAACTACGATCTCGGAAAAAAACTGGTCCTTGAAAGCGACCATCTGGATTTTCTTCACAATCCTGCTGATTTCGAGCTGGTTGTGAGGCGCATTCTCGGCACTCTTGAGCAACGCGATCTGTTCCTCGAAACACGGGCGGCCGAACTGCGAGCACTCGAAAACTGCACAGGACTTCCGCAATCTCCGGCAAATTCAGATAACTCGTCCATTATACAGCACATTAATTCGTAGTTTTGATTAAAGTCCCCGGCAATTTTTACCGACATACTCCTTGATGGGATTTAAACTACACTATTCATGCGCCGCAGCACATGAATAGGGGGGGTGGATATATGCGCAAGTTGATGGGAGTGTCTGTATTTTTAGGCATGGTAATCCTATTGGGGGGATGTTCCTCTTCAAAGACAAATGATATCGACATGCCAACCGACGAGTTGCTGCCGACAGAGGCCGGTACCGATGCAATTCCGTCAGATTCGGCCGAAGCTCCGGCTCCAACAGATCAGGCCGCGGCACCTTCCGCCGAACAGCCGCCACCAGAAGAAGTGGCGCCAACACCACCGGCCGAACAACCCGCAACCGCTGAAAAAAACACAGAACCCGCGTCGACCGACACAAAAACCGGTGCGGCTGCGCCCGGCCTGGCGAGCGGCCCGGTTGAAAATTATACGGTTCAAAGCGGCGACACATTGATGAAAATCGCATTTGAAACATACGGTGATCTTTACCAGTGGAAGAAAATATATGAGCTAAATCGCGACAAGATTTCAAATCCTGGAAATCTGAGCCGCGGGACTGTTATTAAAATTGAAAAAACCTCCTCACCGGTAAGCATAGAAAGAAACGGAGAAAAATATCTTATCAAGCTTGGCGACACACTATGTAAGATTTCGGATGACGTCTACGGAACCCGGAATAAATGGCGCAAGCTCTGGGAAAACAACCGGCAGCTCATAAAAGATCCAAACAGGATCTTTGCCGGTTTTTATCTCTACTACACCATGAGCCCGGATGAAAAACCGCAACACGAAAACAAAGCTGCACCAGCCCCCCTCTTGGGTGGAATTGACGATGCGGCGGCAAGAACGCCGGCACAACAATAAACTGCTTGTATTGAAACTACTGCCCGGCCTTGAACGATGTCAGCTCAAGCGTGACGGTTCCCATCTGGGATGCCATGGCTTGCTTCAGCGTACCATCCATTATGGTGTCTTTAGGATTGATCCAAACCTCTATCTTTGACGAGGATTTGGACTTTGCAACAACATACATGCAGCTGAATTTTCCGGCCGGAACGGTTACTTCGGAATAATCCTGGGAGATGATCTCGATCTGTTCGTCCGGAATCTGCTGTTCCTGCCCGTTGCGAAGCATTTTGAGCACCTTGCCGTCAGCCTTGTTGAGCAGTACGTCAACGACTTCCTTCTGCCCCATCATGTTCATGTCCTGGCGCATCCAGATCGCGGTACCTTCGTCCTTGGTCACGGACTTGACCATGGTTCCCACGTTTCCAAACATCATTCCTATATTGTAATTCATCGTATCGCCGACCTTCCATTTGATCAGGTCGGACGGCACGGTTTGCGAAAGCGTCGAATTAAGTACCGCATCATTGAAAAAAGACACTTCGTTATAATCACCGGCATAAGAAGCCGTACCCGCCAACATCATCGCGGCAGAGACAAATGCAAGTTTTTTCATATCCCCTCCTTGCGCCCGCAGGCGCCTGTTTCTGGACTTGCAGTGAAAGCCAAAAAGTCAGACCATAGAGTAACGAAGGAATCGGAAAATGCAAATGGCTAAAAACATACCAATCGTATTCCTGATCGTGTTTGTGGCGGCATGCGCAACAACTCCGGACATCAAACCCGTATCCTACGAAGAACAGATACGTCTGGATAGCGAACTCGGCATCAAAATCGTGTCAGAGTTTGAACAAAGGATGTCCATAATAAAAAAAACCGAAGCTGGCATATATCTCCGCAATCTCGCGCTCCGGCTAACCGCCAACAACCCGGGACTCAATGGGCGTCCAATCGGCGTACAAATTGTCAACGACCGGCCGGATGAGCTGAAAAACACAAAGTGGCGCAACTACGCAATACCGGGCAACCGGATTTATCTTTCAAAAGGCTTTCTGCATCATGTCGAGTATGAAAACGAACTGGCCGCAGCAATTGCCATGGAGCTGGCCAACCTCCTCGGCCGCCATGCGATGAGCTGGGTGGAAAAAAACAAATCCTCGCTGGGGCCCGATAAATTTGCACAGGACTTCCAGGGCGCCCATCCCGGCATAGACGTCACGAAAATAGACTATTTCGGATCAGGCGGCCTGTTCTCGTTCAGCAACAAGAAGCTTGCCGAATCCGCCGAACTCGCCGTCGAACTCCTGTATGGCGGCAGCATAGATCACCGGGGCATGCTGAAAATAATTGAGAAATACAAATCAAATCCACATGTATCGCCCTATTCGCCTGCAGATCTTGATCTGATGGAAGAACGCGTGAGAACGGCTCTTAAACTGTTCGCGCCCATAAGAAATCCCATTGTGCGCTCAAACGAATTCATGGCAATCCGCGAAAGGCTGAAACAACTGTGAAAAACATGATGCCGACACCAGCGGCACTGGAAGCCATCATAAAAAAATCCGGAATTTCCGCATCAATAGAGACCTCGCTCCAACTTCCGGGTGATGCCAGTACCCGCAAATATTACAGGATTTTTGTTAAAACCGGAGGAGGCGCATTAAACACACTCGTTCTTATGAGTATGGAGCCTTTTGAAGACCGGGGAATGGACGTTCCGTTCCTCGCGGTGCAAAGACATCTGGCTGCGGCCGGTGTTGATGTCCCGTCAGTGCTGGCCGCGGACCCGGCCGGTGGACTGATCCTGCTCGAAGACCTGGGTGATGCCACCATGCTGAAAAAACTTCAGGAGTCTTCCGGACCGGATCTCGAAAAACACCTGTATGAAAAAGCAATCGATGCGCTTGTACAACTGCAGCTGAACGCCTCCCCTCAAAAAAAATCGGGCACACTCGAAGCTTTTACCCTCAGCTTTGATGTTGAAAAGCTCCTGTGGGAGATCAGGTTCACGATCGAACACTTTCTGGAAAAATATCTCAAGCGTACCATTACGGCGGACGACCGGCAGACGCTGGAAACCGGATTTGGCGACATCTGCTCTGTGCTTGCGACGCAGCCCACCGTGCTTGCACACAGGGATTATCACAGCCGGAATATCATGATTCTTCCGCCGGCACGGCTTGTTATGATTGATTTTCAGGACGCACGGCTTGGTCCCGCGCAGTATGACCTCGCATCGCTTCTCAGGGACAGCTACTATCAGCTCGATGAAGACCGGATAGACCGCCTCATTGATTATTACATCACAAAACGTGAAGCCGGTACCGGCAGCCGTATTGACGGCGCGGACTTCAGACGTATTTTTGATCTCATGTCCGTACAGCGCAACTTCAAGGCCATAGGCAGCTTTGCCTCCTTTGTTAATCTGCGGAACAACCACTCGTATCTCAAGTTTGTCGGAAATACGTTTGAAAACATCCGGCGCACGCTTCAAAAATATCCGGAATACGCTCGCCTAAGGGAGGTCCTGTCACATTACTACTATTTCTAAAGCCATGATCATGTTTGCCGGGCTTGGAACCAGGATGCGCCCGTTCACCGGCGCGCTTCCAAAACCCCTCCTGCCGGTGATGGGGGTTCCGTGCGCACAATTCTGCCTTGACGCTCTTGCCGCCGGCGGTGCAACCCGGGCGGTTGCAAACATACATCATCTTCCGGAAGCTGCCCGTGCCGGAATCGCGGCACTTGATACAGGCGGCATCTCCATCGGCATCAGTGACGAGAGCGCGCTTCTTCTCGGAAGCGCCGGCGGCATCCGCCACGCACTCCCGGCCCTTGGAAACGATCCGTTCTTCATATTGAACGCCGACGTGCTTTGTCTGCCCGATCTTGGCGCCCTTGCGCAAAGGCATCACGAACTCCGTGAAAAACACGGCGTAACACTCACGCTCGGACTGCTGCCGTCCGGAACTGCAAATTACAGGGAGATCCATGTTGATGTGCATTCCGGACTTGTAACCGGCACCGGCAGCCTTCAGCGCGGGAAACCGTATTATTCTGGCGTTGCGGTTATCGAGCCCGCCGCCGTTTCACATCTTGCCGATGGCGCAGTGATTGATTTTGTGCAGGGAGTTCTTTTGCCGGCAATCCGCTCAAAAAAAGCGGGTTTTTTCATGATGAACTGTCCCTGGCTTGACATTGGCACACCAAAAACGTGGCTTGAAGCGCATCTGTCCCTCATCGCGCTGCTTGATGCGGGCACCGCGCCCGTCGCATGGACAAACAGGATTGAAAAGCACTCCCTTGGTATTGCTGCCGGCGTGTGGACGTCCCGGACTGTATCCATAAAAACAAATAATATATGGACCGGACCCTGCTTCTGGTCCCCCTGGAATGAAAAAAATTCAAACCCACCAAAAAAAATCGGGCCAAGAGCAGCCGTTTACGGTCCCATACCGCGTGGGACCGCCTTGTCGGATTGTGTAATCTTCGGGGGATTCAGCGCAAGCGGACTATAATATCAAAAAGTTTGGGACATGCTTTTTACGACCACGTTCCAGTTCTCTCCTGGAATAATATGCGCCGGCGGGCCGAAGCCGTGCGCTCCGGTCCATTCACCGCCAACGGGCTGCCCCATGAGGGCCATGAAACCAAAAAACGCAAACGCCTGCGCCTCGGTATATTGGGAATCCAGACCGGCCTGTTCGAGGGTTGTTATCCGCGTGGACGGGAGCCTTTTGCGAAGCCCCTTGAGAATGGAGGGATTGCGGGCGCCGCCGCCACAGAGATATATTGCATTGAGCGGTTTTTTCGCGCCGGTTATCCACCGTTCATAAGCCAGAGCAATGGATTCGACGGTGATCGCAACCGCCGTTGCCACCAGCACTTTGCCGCGCGACCTGGTGGCCCGCAATAGCATTTCAAACGGAAATGAATCGCGGGAGGTCGATTTTGGCGGCGGCTGTTTGAAAAAACCATGTGAAAGCATTGACCGTACCGCAAATTCATCCGGACGGGCGGCGCCACTGAGCCTTCCTTCCCGGTCCATGGTCTGACGACGGCCCGTTGCCGTCTCGGCGGCTGCGTCTATCCACATGTTCCCGGGACCGGTATCAAAAGCGAGAATCCTCCCCTCGCGTCCGGCATAGGTAAGATTGCTTATTCCACCGATATTATGAATGGCAATGCCGCCCTCGCCCCCGCTCAGATGATGTACTATCATCTTGTGAAAAAGCGGCACCAGCGGCGCGCCCTGTCCGCCTGCGGCCATGTCTCCGTCCCGGAAATTTGAAACCACCGTAAGCCGTGTCGCCCTGGCTATGCGGGCGGGGTCGCCAAGTTGAAGCGTTGTCCCCAAAGAACCGCGGGAAGGATAATGTGCGATGGTCTGTCCGTGATTTGCAACAACATGGGGGCGCCGCGCAGCCGGTTTTTTTAAAATGCACGTTGCCAGTTCTGATCCGTACCAGTCTCCAAGATCGCGATGAAGCTCCATGAGCGCCCGCATTGCGAAGAGACGGTCCTGCCTGGCTGGCGACTGCACGGCAAGCACTCTTTTTTTCAGACTCCTCGGATACGGCCTTGACGCCTCCCACAAGACTTCCCAGCCGCTTCTGCTTACCTGAAGACAGGCCGCATCCAGCCCGTCACACGAAGTGCCGGTCATGACCCCGAGGATCCTGAGTTCAGCCGGACCTGTTCTGGTGGCCACCTTGCTATTCTTCCTCTTCTTCGAGCGCCTTTGATTTATCCACCGGAAGCGGGGCTATTGCCTCAACCGGACACACTGATACACAAAAAGCGTGATCCGCACATGTATCAATGTCGATCACATAAACGTCCTTGCCCTCAGCAATCGACCCGGTAGGACACTCCGAAATACAGGCTCCGCACTTGGTGCAATTTGAATTGATGAAATGAGGCATATATCCAGAATATGTTCGCATGCCACCGATTGACAAGCAATTGATTGCCGTGAGATTTTTTATATAATGAATGTCAAAAGGCTGCCGCCAAGCGTCAAAATATCTCTGGCCCTGATACTGCTTGCCATACCGATAGCAGGCCTTCAGGTTTACATCTCCTCCGCCGCTCCATGGTGGCGCCCCAATTACCGGGCCATGGCAACCGCGGCGCTTTCCAGTGCCGCGATTTTTCTTCCTCTTACTATTATGATTGCTCGCGGAAAGCTCTGGGCGGTCCCGGCAACAGGCCTGGCCGGCATGATATGGTGTATCCTCACAGCCTGGATGGGCCTCAGGAACAAGAATCCGTCAATCGGCCTTTTCTTCCTTCTTCTCTCAATTTACTGGTTTGCTGCATGGATCTGGCTCAGACATGAAACCGGCAGGTCGTTTTTCAATCCTGACCAGAAATGGTTTGAAGGAAGTCCCAGACCAATCCCGGGTCTTTCCTGTTTGCTCGGACAACAATCCGTTCCTGCCAGAGTATGCAGAATCGACACCGGCGGGGCCTTTGTTTTCAACAACAGCCCCGAGGGACGGACGTTTTTTTCCGCCCTCCGGCCCTCCGGCCGTGTTGGGATTTCCTTTGTGTTCAGGGATTCAACGGTGGCATGCTTGGGATTGCCGGTGACCATTCTTGATGGCGGGGCCGGGGCCGGATTCACCTTTGCGGGAATGGATCCGGATTCAAAAAAAATGCTGGGCGATTTTATCGAAACCCTGCGCGGAGAAGGACATGAATAAAAAACTTGCAGCACGCTCTGCTGCGATTATGTTGGTGGCGGTAGTTTTGGGGGCATGTACAAAAACCGGCAACGCCCCGGATGATCCCAAAAAACGGCTTAGTGAATACATTTCCAAAAGCTTTTCTGTAACCACCATCGACGACCGGCAGAAGATGCTCTCATATCTTTCCAGAGACGCCAAAAACCGCCTGGCCGCATGGAGCGATGAACAGTTCAAACAGGCGTTCATGGATTCAAAAAGACAGTTCATCAAGCTGATAATTCGTGAAACAAAACAGGTCTCCCCCGCCGAAATGAATATCACCTACGAGATCTCTTTTCTGGATCAGACGCGCGGCAAGGATGCCAGGGTGACCAATAAAAAACTCTGCACGATGATTCTGGACGGCGGCCGGTGGCTCATCACCGAAGTTCGCAATATCAAGGAGCTGGTAGAATACCGCAACGAGATGGCCCTGCCGTGAACAAATGTGAGATGCAGGACATGGCGCAATCTTCTGTGCGCATAACAATGCGTTATCTTGTCAAAGCTCTTGTAAAATACGGCGCCTCAGACATGCATCTTAAAAGCGGGCGGCCGCCGCTTTATCGCGTGAACGGAAAACTGATTCCCGCAAAAATGCCCGAATTCAGTTCTGAACTCGTCAAGGATGTTGTGTGGGACGTGCTTCCGCCCTGCCTCATAAGTGAATTCGAATCCCGCCGTCAGACGGACTTCAGTTTTGTCATGCGCGATCTCGGACGGTTCCGGTGCAACTTGTATTTCCAGCAGGGACAAATTTCGGCCGCCATTCGTTTGATCCCGTTCGAGGCTCCGGATCTGGAGACGCTCGGCCTGCCCGCCATGGTCACGGAGCTTGCGTTGAAAACAAAAGGACTGCTGCTTGTGACCGGCGCAACCGGCTGTGGAAAGTCCACCACGCTTGCCGGCATGATCGAACACATCAACCGGAACTGCCACGTGCATATCCTTACAATCGAAAATCCGATTGAATTCGTATATTCGGATAAAAAAGCCCTCATTTCGCAACGTGAAGTCGGTTCTGATGTCACCGACATCAATCAAGCCATATATGCCGCCATGAGACAGGACCCCGATATAATTGTTATCGGCGAGCTGCGCGATTACAAAACCATTCAGGCCGCCCTCACCGCCGCCGAAACAGGACATCTCGTCATGTCAACACTGCACACCAATGACGCAAAAAGCACGATTGACCGCATCATTGATGTTTTTCCGTCAGAATCAAAAAACCAGGTGCGAATCCAGCTGGCCTCAACCCTGCTTGCCGTCGTGGCCCAGCAGCTTGTACTGCGTGCCGACAAAAAATCACGCGTTCCCGCCTGCGAAATCCTTGTGCGCTCTCCCGCCGTTGAAGACTGCATCCGACAAAACGAGCTGAGCAGGATAATCGACCTGATGGCTGCATCAAACGATTATTACCATATGCAAACGATGAACATGTCGCTGGAGCGGCTTGTATCCCTTGAGATCATCACGCAGGAAGAAGCTCTTGCCGCATCCGACAGTCCGGATGATCTCAAGCTCAAGTTTTCAGGCATGGTGCGCGAACCATGATAAAAATCGGCATCATCTTACGCACGTTTGTGCTGTGGCTGGTAACCTCTGCCCCCCTGGCGTGGATTGCGTGGCTGCTATCCGGCTCTGTTTTCAGCATCGTCGTCGGCCCCGTCATCGCGGGAATTCTGATTTTTCTACTGCTTCTCTCATCTGAACGCCTTGCAATCCGCAGACTGCGCGGAAAATTCAAAACAATCCCCGGGCTCTCAAGATCAGTTGAGGCCGCACTTGGTGGCCGCGGTATTTCGATGCCCTTGGTTCTGGTTGCTCATGACCCCTCACAAAAAACCTGCACAATCCGCTCCCTGTTCGGCGGGGGGGTCGTCATCATCGGTCGTTCCCGGACCGCCTCCATGGATGAACCCGTGCTCCGAAAAAACCTGGAAACTCTCGCGGCTGAATGTCTTGCCGCCGGAAAACCTCTGGGCAGCGCCTGCGATGAGCTGTCCCGGCTGCTTTCGGCCCTGATTCCGGCAGAATGGCTGTCATCAATGGTTCTTGGCAAGCCTGCGCTTTTTGCCAGAAAAGGTTGGGCCCTCATGCTGTCATTGCTTGTTTTTGCCATGCTTGCCCCCATCTCTTCAGTCATACGGAGAATCGGCAAAACTCATATTTGAACTATCAATAACTTTTTTGTATATCATCTGTACCGGAGGGTTTCATGAATCAAAGCAGCGTTCCCAAGATTGATTTTCCTACATTTCTTCTTTCCATTGCATCGGCCGCCTGCATGGGGCTGGGCATCAAGCCACCCGGCACGCCAAAGGGGGAGGAGCCAAAAGTCAATCTTGAGCTTGCCAGACAGAACATCGATCTTCTGGATCTGATCCAGGAAAAGACAAAAGGCAACCGAAGCGCCGATGAAGATAAACTGCTTGAGCAGCTCTTGTTCGAAACGCGCATGCTTTTTGTCGAAGTCCAGAAAAAAACCGGAAAGTAAGGCGATGAAAAAAACTGGTATTGTTTTTCTGGCCTTTGCCGCCTCGGTTGCAACCGCGTCCGACGCCAACATCTATGTTGACCTGGCAAAAAAAGTTGTACCATCGGTGGTAAATATATCCACCGCAACCACGATAAAAAGTCCGTACACACAGGGCAGCCAGAATGACTTTTTCCGGCGGTTCTTCGAAGATTTTTTCAGGCAGCACGGTCGTGGCATGCCCGGAGAAGACGATGATGACGGTCAACCGCCCCCGCCCGGACCCCCTGGTGGACAGGGCGCGCCCAAAGCCATGGCGCTTGGAACCGGATTCATCATAGATGTTTCAGGACTGATCCTGACGAACAATCATGTCGTAGCCCGGGCTGACGAAGTCAAAATCAGCTTTACAGAAGACAATGACGAAAAGCCCACTGATGGCGAAATCGTCGGACGCGATCCCGAACTCGACCTTGCCCTTATAAAAGTTACAACCAATAGGAAGCTGCAACCCATGAATCTGGGCGACTCGGATTTATTACAGGTCGGGGAGTATGTAATGGCGGTCGGCAACCCCTTCGGTCAAGGACACTCGGTCACACACGGAATAATCTCGGCCAAGGAGCGCAAGGCCCCCGAAAACATTCCTCTTGCCAACTATCTCCAGACTGATGCCCCGATCAATCCCGGCAATTCGGGCGGACCGCTTGTCAACCTCAAGGGGGAGGTTATTGGCATCAACAATGCGATTGATCAGCGGGCTCAAGGCATCGGCTTTGCCATTCCAATCAATCTTGTAAAAAAAATCCTTCCTCAATTAAAAACCAAGGGCACGGTGTCCCGTGGTTATATCGGAGTACTGGTTGGCGATCTCACTCCGGAGCTTGCCGCAAAACTTTCCGTATCCAGGAGTCTCAAGGCCCCGTTTGTCACCCATGTGTATCCAGGGCAGCCCGCCGACAAGGTCGGCATGAAACCTTATGATGTGATCCTGAAATTCAACGGAAAAGAAATCAAGACGCCTTCTGATCTGATCCTGGCCGTAACCGCAGTCGGTGTTGGTGATATGGTGCCGGTTCTGATTTCCCGCGCAGGAAAAGAAAAAATACTCAACATCAAAGTCATGCAACGTCCCTCGCCCGAACAGGCAGACAGAAAAAAACCGCCGCACCCCAAAAAGGCTGACAAGAAAAAACCACGTATTGATGCGGGTGTTGAGCTTGAAGATTTGACCCCGGATACGGCGCGTGAACTTGGCGTTCCTGACAATACCGTCGGCGTTGTTGTCGCAACCGTGGCTTATGGCGGACCCGCCGACAGGGCTGGCCTCATGCGCGGTGACCTCATCCTTGAGGCGGATCGCAAGGCGGTCAAGGACGTCGAGACCTTCTACGCCATTGTAAAAGATAAAAAGAGCTATCTTCTGCGCGTGCGGCGGACCGACCCCCAGGGGCGGGAACTGTTCAGCGTGGTATTGCTGGAACTGAAATAAAAGCGTTTTTGCGGCCTTTGCATCCGCCCGGGGGCTTGACTACGCCGGGTGCGGGCACACCTTATCAAACTAAGGAGTTTGAAAATCAAAAATGGCCGCCAAATTAACCAACAGTGCCCAAGAGTTGCTGCAACAGGCCCAATCAGAAGCAATCAGGCGGGAACACCAGGAAATCCTTCCGGAACACGTGCTTTGGTCCATGATCAAGAGCGATCAGGATTGCGTGGCTCAAAACGTGCTTCAACTGGCCGACATCAATTTAAAGGCGCTTGAAGTGCAGCTTGCCGCCGCACTGGACAAATCACCCCGTGTTTCAGGCGCATCCACCGGGCAGATTTACGCATCCGGCGTTTTCAGCCGGATGATTGCCCATTCCGAGAACGAAGCCCGCGCCATGGGGGACGAATATGTTTCTGGCGAGCATTTCCTGCTGGCTCTCACGTCCACGAAGTTGAGCGGCACGAATGGCGCGCGCATCCTGAATGATGGCGGCCTCAGGCGCTCGACCCTTGAAGATGCGATAAAAAAAATCCGCGGGGGCTCTAGAATCAGCGATCCCGATCCCGAGGGAAAGATGCGGGCGCTCGAAAAATACTGCCGTGATCTGACTGCCCTTGCCCGATCGCAAAAACTTGATCCCGTGATCGGACGTGACGAAGAAATCAGGCGCGTGATACAGGTTCTTTCGAGAAAAACCAAAAACAATCCGGTACTGATCGGCGAACCCGGGGTTGGTAAAACGGCAATTTCCGAGGGCCTTGCAATTCGAATCGCGCGCGGAGATGTGCCTGAGGGCCTTAAAAACAGGCGTCTTTTGACGCTTGATCTTGGCGCACTTATTGCGGGGGCAAAATTCCGGGGAGAATTTGAAGACCGCCTCAAAACCGTGATCAAGGAAATTTCGGCGGCCAATGGGGAAATAATCCTCTTCATAGACGAGCTGCACACGCTGATTGGCGCCGGCGCCGCCGAAGGCGCGATGGATGCATCAAACATGCTCAAGCCCGCGCTTGCCCGGGGGGAGCTGAAGTGCATCGGTGCAACCACGCTTGACGAATACCGCAAAAAGATCGAGAAAGACGCCGCGCTTGAGCGCAGGTTCCAGCCCGTTTACGTCAAAGAACCCAGCGTCGAAGACACCATAAGCATATTGCGCGGGCTCCGGGAGCGCTATGAGGTGCATCACGGCATTTCAATCCGCGATGCAGCGCTGGTGTCCGCCGCAGTGCTCTCGAACAGGTATATCACCGACCGCTTCCTGCCCGACAAGGCGATTGATCTTGTGGATGAGGCGGCCGCAAAGCTCCGGATGGAAATCGACTCACGTCCCGAAGCGATCGACCAGCTTGAACGCAGGATTCTTCAGCTCGAAGTCGAAAAGCAGGCCCTGAAAAAGGAAACAGATCGTGCCTCTTGCGAGCGGTGCGGCAGCGTGGAAAAGGAGCTTTCAGGACTGAAGGAACAGGGCACAACGCTAAGGGCCCGCTGGGAACGCGAAAAACAGGAGGTCAATGCCGTCAAGGAACTCAAGGAAAAAATTGAACACCTTCGGCTTGAATCAGAGGCCGCCGAGCGCAGGGGTGATCTCGAAAAAGCCGCCGAACTCCGGTATGGCAGCCTGCCGGCGCTGCAGCGCGAGCTGGAACACAAGCGGGAAAAACCCGCCACCACTCTTTTGCGGCAAGAGGTCGTTGAAAACGACATTGCCGAGATCGTTGCACGGTGGACAGGAATTCCCGTGGCGCGGATGATGGAGAGCGAACAGAAAAAATTACTGCAAATGGAGGAACGCATTGGAGCCCGCGTGGTCGGGCAGAAGCGCGCTCTTGAGGTGATTGCAAATGCGGTGCGCCGTTCGCGAGCCGGGCTGCAGGAAAAGCGGCGCCCCATCGGCTCATTCATGTTCCTGGGGCCAACGGGCGTGGGCAAAACCGAGACGGCACGCGCTCTTGCCCAGTATCTTTTTGATGACGAACAGGCCATGGTCCGCATTGATATGAGCGAGTACATGGAAAAACATTCTGTCTCGCGTCTTATCGGTGCGCCTCCTGGGTATGTTGGATATGACGAAGGCGGAGCGCTCACTGAGGCCATCCGGCGCAGGCCTTATTCCGTAATTCTTTTTGATGAAATCGAAAAGGCGCATCAAGACGTATTCAACGTGTTTTTACAGATTCTTGATGATGGCCGCGCAACCGATGGACAGGGACGAACGGTTGATTTTACAAACACAATCATCATCATGACTTCGAACATCGGCAGCCAGCTTATTCTTGAAGAACGAGATGTCCTGCGGCGCGAAAAAGGCGTGATGGACCTTGTGAGGCAACATTTCAAGCCGGAGTTTTTGAACCGGGTTGACGAAATAGTGGTTTTTTCGAATCTGGACAAGCAGCAAATCCGCACGATCGCCGTGCAGCATGCGGACAGACTTGATGCAATGCTCATGGAGCGTGGACTTTCGGTAAAATTCACTGATGCCGCACTAAATCTTTTGTGTGAGCGGGGCTTTGACCGGGACTATGGTGCCCGACCAATGAAGCGCGTTTTCCAGCGTGACGTCCAGAACGCAATTGCCACCGATCTGCTCTCCGGCAAATACCGGCCCGGCCAGCGGATTTTGGTGGATGCCATCACTGTCGGCGGAGAACAAACAATTGGTTTCGGATTAATGCCCGACAAGAAATGATTTTTTTGTAAAAAACCCATATTTTTAGGATCCAGCACTGGACTTTGATGGCGCCTTACCATAGAAAAAAAATATGTGCGCCAAGCATAAATCAGTAATCACCAGCAGGTGCGAGGACGTGTCGGAAGACAAAACCTCAAGTCCTGTCCCGGGAAACACCATTAGGTCCGGGTATCGAGTCTTGGGCGGGTCACGGCGA
>Ga0208375_1000836_pt1 | contig 39064 bp, 40 predicted proteins | sample RifOxyD1_FD_184038 | JGI IMG/M metagenome (GOLD analysis project Ga0208375, IMG submission 184038) | Soil microbial communities from Rifle, Colorado - Rifle Oxygen_injection D1 (SPAdes) | ecosystem: Environmental > Terrestrial > Deep subsurface > Rock core/Sediment | place: Rifle, Colorado... | reverse complement strand
ATTAATGAAGGGAATTGGGATGTGCTTACAAAAGCATCTGGGATTGGTACGAAAACAGCGCAGCGTATTGTGCTTGAGCTCAAGGGGAAAGTGGCGGCGCTTCCAGAAGTAGCCCATAAAGGCATTAAAACCGCAATGGAAACCAATGCCGATCTTGAAGAAGCACTTCTTCAGATGGGCTACAAGAGAAATGACGTGCGCGTCATTCTTTCAAAAATCGATGGCAACATAACACGAATAGAAGATCGTCTTAAGCACGCCCTGCGGTTGCTTAAGAAGTAGTGTGTATGACTTTTACTTTTCGATTAAAATCATTTTACTATTATCTCTGGGCGCTTATAAGCGCAGTCTATTATCGTTTTCCGAGTAATGAAATACATGTACTTGGCATTACAGGTACAAAGGGAAAATCAACGACACTAGAATTAGTGAATATAATTTTTGAAGAAGCGGGTTATAAAACTGCTCTTTTTTCATCTGTGCGTGCAAAAATAGCTGACAGAGATGAGGGTAATAAAACAGGTAATAGTATGCCTGGTCACGGAGTACTTCAGCAATTTTTACGCGACGCAGTCGAAGAGGAATGTCGTTATGCGTTTATAGAAATTACTTCACAGGGAGTCATCCAATATCGACATCGTTTTATTGATTTCGACGGGGCAATATTTTTAAATCTTCATAAAGAACATATTGAAGCGCATGGAGGATTTGAAAATTATCGAAGCGCAAAGGTGCAATTTTTTAAAGACGTGTACAATTCCATAAAAAAGCGTTTCTGGAATAAGGGAGAGAAAAAATCATTTTTTATAAATATAGACGATCCCGAGCATCTCCATTTTCGCGAAGTGCTTTTCGACTATGATGGGGTGTATTTTTTCAGCAAAGATACGATAAGTAAAAAAGAATACGCGCTTCATAATCCACTCCTTACGGAATTTTTTAAAGAAAATATTGCGGCCGCAGTGCGATACGCGGAGGTGATGGGAATCGAAAAAGATATCATTAAATCAGCGCTTTTTAAGTTTCAGGGAATTCCAGGAAGAATGAATGTAATACGAGGTGGAAAATTTACTATTGTCATTGACTATGCTCATACGCCTGATTCCCTAGAGAAGGTATATGCATTTTTGAAGAAAAATATGAAAGCAAAGAGACTTATTGCGGTATTGGGTTCTGCGGGAGGCGGGCGAGATACATGGAAGCGGCGCGTGATGGGCGAGATTGCGGCACGATACTGCGATGAAATCATCTTGACCGATGAGGATCCCTATGATGAAGATCCCTTGTGTATAATGTCCCACATTAAGTCGGGTATTATGAATACTGAATTCCCTATCTATAAGATACATGAAATCGTGAATCGAAAATCAGCAATTAGAAAAGCACTTATTCTAGCCGCAAAAGGCGACATTGTTGTACTTACAGGGAAGGGAAGTGAACAATGGATTCATTTGTCTCATGGACGCAGGGTTTTATGGAATGAAGAAAAAGTTACAGAGGAGATTCTTAAAACACTTGATGGTGTGGATAAAGCCTTATAAGTGGAGTTACTTTTTCGTGATACGATAATAGTATGAGGCGTTTTGTATCAATTTTTCTTATAATCTCTATTGTCGCCCTTTCCTTCTCGCTGAATGTGGTGCAAGCAAGAGCATGGTATGAGAGAATTTTCGATCCAATTGCGGAGGCTTTTAATAATGCCGCGGATGTGTTTAGGGGAATCGTCGCAACGCTTGTGCAACTTACAGTCATTTCAACACCTATCTTCGTGATCGCTCCTGGAGATTTCATGGCGGATAGGGGCGCGATTCACGATCTTCAGTGCTGGGGCTATGGCGCATCACTTTTCGGAGGATGCAGAGATCGTGAAACTATTCCAGTAATCGCAGAAGGGCTGCAGGGTTGCACTGCTGAGGTTACATTTGGTGACATGACTATTCCTGGCACTATTAATCCCGTTAATGGATACATGCTTTACGACCCCATGAACTTTCAGTCGTTTAATGCCTCTAATTTAAGAGAGCGTCTCATGACAATGTACGAAGGAGATAGCTCAAATAGTAATATGGAAATCTATCGCTTCGTATTCCCTCGATATAAAAGCAATCCTGCTTACGAAGACTGGAGACGAGGGATAGGAGTGTTGGGTGTGGAGTCTCCGCCACAAATCATAGAAACAACCGAACAAGAACTTGTAAGTGCATTTTATAGAGTTCCTCTTTATATTGGTTCTGGCATTACTTCATTTGAGCCATTTCCTCCAAAAACATTTCCACTTGGGTCTCGTATTGTTGAACAAATAAATGGAGGAACTATTGAGGGTGGGTACAAACTCTTTGCCGATTACAGAGAAAGGCTCCCAGTCCCTGATATGTCTTACGCAACAATTCCTTTTAATAGCGTATGTGATGACACAGGAAGATGTGTGTTTGTGGATTCAGCAATGCCTGAAGCTTCGTATGTAATGTATGTTGCAAAGGTAAAAGGATCATATTTTTATTATCAAGGGAATTTTGATACTAATTTTAACCCAATCCATGCGTATACCCTTTACGAGGATAAGTTTATGCCTATGAGGGGTGCGGCTTCTTCGGTTATATTTCCGCAACTTGATTCCCGTGGTAATCCCATAGCCGATCCTAATATTAATGGTATTTGGATCGCGAAAACTCCCGATGATTGTCCGGATGTCACTACTCCTGACCCGGTTAATACTCCATTACCAGATCCTATTGTTATTGTTACGCCCGGCGAAACGCAAGTGCCACCTGGTGGAAGTAGTGGAGGTTCAAGCAGTGGAAGTGGCGGAAGCGGGGGTGGATTATGTACTGCGGCAACTCTTACAATTACTGCCCCAGATGCGACTACGTATTCAATTAAGCGCGACGACACAGTGCTTGTTCCTGAAACTCCTTTCTTGGGCGCGGCGACTTTTGTGGATACAAACGTCACTCCCCATACAACATATATTTATACAATCGAGGTAAAAAATGCCGCAGGGCGGACTGCGAGCGTAACAAAGGAATATGTGAGTAGGTGTATCCCTCAATGCAAGTTCACTGCGAAGACGCCTATTCCTGAATTTGGAAAATCAAAACTTTCTTGGGAGTGTGGCTTAGGAGGAATTGGCACCATCGCAGAGGCATGCTCAGTTTTGGAAAATATCTCGAGACGCATTGTAAATGATGGTTCGGGCGAGCGCGGGACGGTAGAAACGGGGCCTTTGAGGCAATCTACGGATTATCTACTTTCTTGTAGAAATCTTGATGGCACTATCAATATTCCTCAGCGCGTTATTGTTGAGAAACCAGACCTTAAAGAAGTACGTCCTCGTCAATAATATGGATATGCGAAATGAATCTGGGCAGGCGATGGTGTTTACTATCGTAATTGTCATGGGAGCGCTTATTGGCGCGACCGTTATTGCTGGGTCTATTATGATTCGCCAAATACGTCAGTCGGTTCAGAGTATTGATTCCACAAAAGCGATTTTTGCTGCCGAAACGGGGATTGAGCTTGAGCTTTATAGGGCATATAAAGATCCAACATACCCCGCGCCAGTTCTTGTAAGAAGCGAAGCAACATATAATGTGTCTGTATTAGAGAATATTATAAAGTCCGTAGGTAAATCTCGCACATCTTCGCGCGCACTTCAGCTTACACTTACTCCTCTTCCATAAACTCTATATTTGTGAGTTATAATGGGGATATGCCGATTGGCCATATAAAAAATAAAGAAGAGGCAAAGGAAAGAATTACTCAGTTGCGGGTACTTATTAATCGCTATCGTTATGCATATCATGTTCTTGATCGCGAAGAGATATCCGAGGATGCCCTTGATACACTAAAAAAGGAATTATTCGATCTCGAAGCTCGTTATCCCGATTTAATTACATCCGACTCTCCAACGCAGCGTGTGGGGGGTGAACCACTTGAGGCATTTCAGAAAGTGACGCATGAAACACCCATGCTTTCTTTGAATGACGCGTTTTCTAAAGAAGACATGCATGAGTGGATTAGGCGCATATCCAATTTCACTAAAGTAGACGTCTCTCGAAATTCAGACTTTTATTGTGAGCTTAAAATTGATGGCCTTGCTATTGAACTTCTTTATGAGAATGGAATATTCGTTCGTGGCTCTACACGTGGTGATGGAGTAATTGGTGAAGATGTTACTTATAATCTTAAAACGATAGATGCGCTTCCACTTAGTCTTTTGTCTCAAGAGGAAGTAGAAAAAAATATAAAAAGCCTTGGGATTCAAGGATTGAAACCATTATCGCACTACTGGCCTCTTAAAAAGCTTATGGTGCGAGGCGAAGTATTTCTTACGCGCAATGAATTTAATCGTATTAACGAAGAGCAGCATAAGGCAGGAAAGAAGGAATATGCGAATCCTCGTAATGTAGCAGCGGGTTCAGTGCGTCAACTTGATCCCCGCATTACTGCATCTCGCAAACTTGATTTCTTTGCGTATGATATTGTGGGCGACGTGGGGCAACACACCCACGAGGAAGATCATCTCTTCCTAAAAGCAATCGGCTTTAAGGTTAACGAGCATAATAAAAGAGCAAAAACACTTGATGAGGTATTTGAATTCCATACATATTGGGGATCTCATAGAGAAAGGCTTCAGTATGAAATTGATGGGGTTGTGGTGATTATTAATAAGAATGAACTTTATGATAAAGCGGGCGTGATTGGGAAGGCGCCTCGGGCGGCTATTGCATATAAGTTTTCTCCAAAAGAGGCAATAACTATAGTGGAAGATATTGTAGTTCAGGTAGGAAGAACAGGTACACTTACCCCCGTTGCGATACTTCGTCCAGTGGGTGTGGGAGGAGTTATAATTTCTCATGCTACGCTTCATAATATTGATGAAATAGAGCGCTTGGGATTAAAAATTGGAGATACTATTATAGTGACTCGTGCGGGGGATGTTATTCCAAAAATTACAAAAGTACTTCTCGAACTTCGTACGGGGAAGGAAAAAATATTTCAATTTCCAACCCATTGTCCTCAGGATGGATCGCCTGTACTGCGCAACGGAGTAGCATATCGTTGCTCAAATAAGGGATGTGGTGCGCGTTTTAGAGAATCTTTATATCATTTTGTTTCTCGCCATGCATTTGATATTCGAGGATTAGGAGCAAAAATCATTGATCGGTTTATCGATGAAGGCCTTATAAAAGACGCAGCAGATATTTTTACTTTAAAGGAAGGAGACATCGAAGCTCTCCAACGCTTTGGCAAAAAATCTGCAGAAAATATTATAAAAGAAATTAAGAACAAAAAAACAATTACTCTACCGCGTTTTATTTATAGTCTTGGGATTGTTCATGTAGGAGAAGAAACAGCTCATCTTTTGGCACGAGCATTAAATGATCTCAATAAAGATCAAATTATTACTCCTCGAGATTTAGGAGAAATTGGATCACGTATAAAAGAAGACGAGCTTTATGCAATTCAAGATATCGGCCCTGTAGTTGCAAAAAGTATTATAGACTACTTCAATGATATGCATCACACAATACTTCTTAAAAAACTTCACGAAGGAGGAGTGCGAATTAAACAAGAAGCTCTTTCTCGTTCTGGACGGCTTCGCGGCAAGCGATTCGTATTCACGGGAACATTAAAAACTCTCTCGCGTGAAGCGGCAAAAGAAAAAATTCGAGCGTATGGAGGTGATGTGTCGGAATTGGTGAGTAGTAAAACTGATTATGTTGTAGCGGGCGAAGAAGCAGGTTCAAAACTCGAGAAAGCAAAAGAACTCAATGTGAAAATTGTGAGCGAAGAGGAATTTCTTGCACTCATTGAATAAAGTTTGGTTTTGAATTAATAATTAGAAAACGAGGTTATTGTAGATATATGGGACTTAATAATAAAGAATTAAAAAATATTACGAATCTTGCTCGGCTTGATCTAGAAGAAAAAAAGGAAGAAAAATTTTTCTCAGATATCGCTCGTGTTGTGGGGTATTTCGAGGATCTAAAAAATGTCGATGTTTCGGATGTGAATCCTGTAACAGGCGGTACGTATGAGATAAATGTATTTCGTAACGATAATGATATGGTGAGGGTAGAAACAAAAGAAGGGGCGATTATCCGTTCATTTCCTGACAATAAAGAGGGATTATTAAAAACTCCTCATATTTTCGACAAATAAATCATCAATGAATATTGAAGAACTCACAATTAAAAAAGTACACGAGGGTCTTTGCGCAAAGAAATTTTCTTCACATGAGCTTATCGAGGCTTTTTTTGATGAAGTAGAAACTCACGATAAAGATATTGGCGCCTTTTTATCCTTACATAAAGAGAGCGCATATATTGTTGCAAAAGAAGTTGATGCCATTTTTCACGAAAGAGGCACACTTCATCCGCTTAGTGGAGTTCCGCTTGGCATCAAAGACAATATTGTAATTGAGGGAGAAATCACAACCGCGGCCTCGAAAATACTCGGTTCATATAGAGCAGTATACGATGCGACTGTTATAAAGAAATTAAAAGAACATAAAGCGATATTTCTTGGCAAGAATAATCTTGATGAATTTGCAATGGGATCTTCTACGGAAAATTCTGCGTACAAAATAACACGCAATCCTCATGACAAAGAGCGAGTTCCGGGAGGTTCATCTGGTGGCGGGGCAGCTGCAGTTGCTCGTGGGTTCGCAGTTGCTGCGCTTGGTTCAGATACAGGAGGCTCAATTAGACAACCCGCATCATTTTGTGGGGTTGTGGGATTAAAGCCTACGTATGGCGCAGTGTCTCGTTCTGGGCTTATTGCAATGGCTTCAAGCTTAGATCAAATAGGACCAATCACAAAAACAGTAGATGATGCCGCATTGTTATTTGATGCAATTAAAGGAGTAGATCCACTCGATGCAACAAGCACCGAGGGTAAATATACTTCGAAATCCGAGAGTTTTACTATTGGATTACCAAGGGAATATTTTATTGATGGCTTGGATAAAGAGGTTGCAAAAAAAATTGAAGAAGTAATTGAGAAATTCAAATCTCTAAAAATTAATATAAAGCCTGTAAGCTTACCACATACTCGCTATGCACTTTCAGTCTACTACATTATTATGCCCGCAGAGGTAAGCTCTAATCTTGCCCGTTATGATGGTATTCGGTATGGAACTCGAGTGGATGGCATAAAAGAATCCATCTCGCTTAGTGATCTGTATGTAAAGAATCGCAGCGAAGGGTTTGGCGATGAAGTAACGCGTCGCATTATCTTGGGCACATATGTGCTTTCTTCCGGATATTATGATGCCTATTATTCAAAAGCTCAAAAAGTCCGCGCCCTTATTACTCAGGATTTTCAAAATGTCTTTAGGGAGGTGGATGTCATTCTTGCTCCTGTTGCGCCCACGCCTCCTTTTAAAATTGGTGAAAAAACAAAAGACCCCCTTTCAATGTATCTTTCCGATATCTTTACCATTCCCGCAAATCTTGCAGGGCTTCCTGCGCTCGCGCTGCCTCATACTCCATGGAAGCCCAATTCCTGTGGTAAAATTGGATTACCGGTAGGATTTCAACTTATTGGCAAGAGATGGCACGAAGAAGATCTTTTCGCGCTCGGGCGTCTTTATGAAGAAAATTAACTAAGCTCATAATGAATTTTTTCGAGACAATTTTTTCTACACTCTTTGATATTCGTGGTTTTTTTGGTTCCATATGGGAAGAGTATGGTCTTTATGTTCAGTTTTTTTCATTACTTATCTCCCTCGTTCTTTTTGGATGCGCACTCTATCTTGTAACGAAAACTAATTTCATAACTTCGAGAGTTGATCGTTGGGTAGGAACATTGAGTACTGAGAAACTTCATAAGCGTCGCTCGCTTAGAGCGTGGGTCCAAATTCAAAGGCGGCTCAAGTCGGGTAATGAAGCAGATTCAAAGCTTGCGCTTATAGAGGCTGATAAAGTACTTGACGAAGTAATAAAAATGATTGGATATCGAGGCGATACTATGGCTGATCGTTTGAAGCAAATTAGTCCTGCGCAACTTTCAAATATCAATGACATATGGGACGTACATAAGCTTCGTAATCGCTTAGTGCATGATGTGGATTTCAAAGTTGCTCACTATGAAATTGAGCGAGCAATTAATGTGTATAAAAAATCGTTTAAGGAGATGGGTTTATTGGACTAGATATCACAAAAAGCACATTGACTTTAGTTTTATTTTAATTATAATCCCACTCTAGTACCTTGTGGTTTCATGAAGTTTTCGTGCGGTTTCTAAAAAAGGGGGACTAATGTCCGATCCGGAAGAGAGAGCGGGGAAAGATCCCCGAAAGAGTAAAATCCGCGACGTGAAGCACCTTCTCAGGCGCTTTATGCGTTTCGAGGGTCGCGCGCTTCCCGTGAAAGTTTCTGCAGTTCTCGAGCGCGAGGCGAAGGACGAGGGCGGTGTCTCCGTCGCTCTTCGGCGACTCTTTCAGAAGTTCTCATCGCTTCCGCGAGCCGCATTTCGGAAGCGGTTGAAGGCAAGGGCAGCGCGGAAGCTCCGGTATACCCCTCCCGTTGATGGAGAGGGGGAGACGGTGAAGCTCGCGGGTCGCGAAGGTCGGAGCTACACGAAGCTCGAGGTTGCGCGCGGCAAACCCGAGCGGTCCTGGTCTCTCTAGTTTCACAAAGCCCCGACAACGTTGTCGGGGCTTTCACTTTTTAGAAGGGGGTTGACAGTTCTTTATTTATCTGCTAGTATTTTAGCAGAACATCAAAAAGGTTGGGATGAGGGTTGGACGGCAAAGGTACTCCTGCCGCCCTTTGCCGGCATCCTTGGAGTGGGATGACTGCTCTGCCGAGGGTTTGTCTCATATGGCGATCCCCCCGCCGAGGCTCACATTCTCGGTGAGAACAGAGCCTTCATCCCAACCACCCCTTTATAAGCCTCACTTCACTGTGAGGCTTAACTATAGAAAGAGAAGTAAAAATCCCGAGCGATCGGGATTTTCTATTTCTTAAATAATATATAAATAAGGGCATTTGCGATTGCCTGCTCTATTTGATCTTGTCTTGTTATTTTTCCTTTTGTGAGAATGCCAAGCATGCCTTCGTTATTCCCAACTCTTGGATTATCGGTAAAACCAGCTTTTATCATTGCAACGTTTCCGTCAAGATTTTCTCTTAATATGAGTTTTGCGATTATTCCTGGGATCTCAAACCCCGAAGAGAGTCCAAGATGATCTTCTTTCCCATCGAAAATTGAACACATGCATATGTCCATATACCCACTTTTTGTAAATGGTATATGCATAATTCCGCTTTCGAGACCAATACTTAGATGTGTTTCGGTATTGAACACATTTCGTGCGCGTGCTATCGCTCCACGAATCGTATCGAGAAGTGTGAGTGGTTGCTCTGGTACTCCTGATTTAGTTTTGTATTCAGTGAATTCTGCATTTTTGAACTCTTCGTAGTACGAGAACACTTTTTTTACTCCATTCACCTTTACGGGATTTGTTGAGCCAATCGAAATGATCATGCGTTAATCCGTCCTTTTTCTCTTAATGAACCATTTGCATCCTATGAGATGAAGTAGTTGTGTGTCAAATTTTTCCTATTCAGCGTATCTGAGTACGATCGAATCCTGATCTTTAAGAATGAGTGTGTGTGGAGCAGCGAGGGAAGCATTATTTAAAGTTGCTTCGAGAGTGAGTCCTTTTTTCTCTAGCGGCTCGCCCCACACTTTAAAGAATTGCTCTAAAGTGAATTCTCTTCCGGGTTTTGTGGATTCGATGTGAATTGCGCCCGAGGTGTCGTGAGTATGAACTTCCGCCATGCATTGAGAAACGACTCCAATTTGTGCCGGTATATCTCGTGGCTCATCGTTTATGAAAATCTGAAGATTTGAATGAATATGAAATGCAAGATTTTGGTGCCCGAGGGGCAAACACTCTACTCCTTTGTCATTCCATTCTTTAATACGCGCACGATTTGGATTCATAATTTTGGGCCATGCAAAAAGACCCACAAGAAAGACAATAATTACAATCCCTATCACGGTGTATCTTTTATTAGTCATATATCGATATTGTAGCTAGAAGGGGAAATTTTTTAAAGCTTTTTGCGAGCGGTGGCGATGTCCGGAACTTTGAATCGATAGGAAGGCTTAGCTACAGCAATGTTGACGGGATTATACGAAAACTGAGGCGAATGTACCAAGAAAAGCAGGATTTGTTCGAAGTACCTACTTTCGCCCAGAAGATTTACTGATTGCGTTTAAAATCTACTCGACTTGTTCGTTAGTTACCTTGGAACCCGAGAGACGAAGCGATGAGCCAGTAGAAGCAATAAGCGTTGCGCGACGAAGCTCTGCCAGGCGTTCTGGGGAGATGCTAATATTTTTTTGCATTACTTGAATTCATATTTTGTGGGATCAACCTCTTCCTTTAGGAGATTTTGCAAAGGAATGAAAAGATTTTCCGGAAATTTATTCCATTCAAACCAGTCCCATTTCTCGCATTTATTCGGCTCCATTATTTGCACCTTACCGGAGTCATAATCCGTTTTAACGTAGCAAGTGATGTAATGTTTGTTTTCTTCTTTGAAAATATCGTTAGTAAAAGTAAGCTTTTTAATATTTTTGATCGTTATTCCAGTTTCCTCCATAACCTCTCTTTTTGCACAATCTTCTAATCTCTCTCCAAATTCAAGATGACCACCTGGGAATGCCCACGATCCTTCGCCGTGTGTGCCTTTTCGTTTTCCCAGCAAAATCTTGCCATCTTTAATGACTATGACTCCTACACCTACTTTTGGTCGTTGTTCTTGTTCCATAGTTCGAATCCCTTCAGGGTTCTTACATTTTATCACTTTTGCGTTTTGAAATGTAGCGCAAAATAAGAGGATTTTGACTGCCACTTTCCAAAACTTGGCGGAGGCGGGAGGATTCGAACCTCCGATACCGGTTAAGGTATATTCGCTTTCCAAGCGAACGCACTAGGCCACTATGCGACGCCTCCTCATAAACACAAGATAACCTTATTCTATACCCCTCTTCCCATCTCGCGCAATCGCCTAATCCGCTCAGTGATAGGCGGATGGGTTTGAAATAAATTAGTAAGAAATCCCAACGCTTCCTTGCCTCGAAACGGATTCGCGAGGAAAAGATGCGCAGTTGCATGATTTGCTACACGAAGTGGCGTTTTATCATCTGCAATTTTCTCAAGCGCACTCGCCAGTCCTTCTGGATATCGCGTCATAAGTGCCCCCGACGCATCGGCGAGTAATTCTCTTTTTCTCGAAATCGCAAGGCGCATAATAGTCGCAATAAGAGGCGCAAGTATCGTTAAAACAATACCTATAATAAGCACAATTGATGATCCCTTATTGTTATCATCACGAGAACGACCCCCGTAGAGTGACGACCTCAAAAACCAATCCGATAAAAACGAAATAAGTCCCACAAGCACAACCGCTACTGTCCCAAGAAGCATATCTCGATTTCCAATATGAGATAATTCATGAGCAATAACCCCCTCAAGCTCCTCATCTTCAAGCTTCTCAAGAAGTCCGCGCGTTACTGCAATAACTGCGTGATTAGGATCCCTTCCTGTTGCGAATGCATTCATTTGAGGCTCTTCGATAATATAAACCTTCGGCATAGGAAGTCCTCCCGAAATGGAAAGATTCTCCACTATTCGATAAAGCTCTGGATTATCTTTAAGAGCAACTGGCTTTGCATGTGTCATTACAAGAACAATAGTGTCAGAAAACCAATAGCTTATGATATTGGAAAAAATACTTACTATAATCGCAAGAGTAAGAATTTCAGGTGCGTTATAAATATATGAAAAAATACCGCCAATAAGAATTACAAAGGCAAAAAAGCCGACCATGAGAATCCATGTTCTTATGATATTACTTGATTTATGAGAATAGATATTCATGTATGAAGAGGGAGTATGGGATATGGAATGTAGAATTTAAAAAAACCGTTGCATATTTCACATCCAATATTCCAAATTCCTATTCTAAAACGCCACCTTCACTGGCTCACGCGCTGCTTTTTCTTCAAGTTCAAAAAATTCAGATTTTTGAAACCCAAACATGCGGCCTACGACACCCGACGGAAATGATTCCATTTTTACATTCATCTCAATAACATTGCTATTATAAAAGCGTCGAGCTGCCTGAATTTTATTTTCAGTATCCGCAAGCTCATCATGAAGTTGTGCAAAGTTATTCGAAGCCTTCAAGTCTGGATATGCCTCAGCAACCGCAAATAAGCTTTTGAGCGTGCCACTTAAAATATTTTCTGCTTGAGCATGATCCTTTACTCCCTGTGCACCCATTGCGAGCGTACGAGCTTTTGTAACTTCCTCAAATAATCCCTTCTCGTGTGTTGCATAGCCCTTTACTGTTTCAATAAGATTAGGAATGAGATCATATCGTCTTTTTAATTGAATCTCTATATCAGACCACGCTTCTTTAATGCGATTTGCGAGCGTTACAAAGCGATTGTATGCAAAAATAAGATATATAATGAGTAATCCTATAAAACCTCCGATTGCATATAGTAATGTATTCATTGTATTCATAGTTCTTATTATACCATATTCAATCAAATTTTACAAAAAATAAAGGCTTAAACCCAATTTTGGGCATGGTCGCAAAGCCATCCAAGAAAAGTCATCTCAAAGGAGTTTTTCTGCATGATGGCGGAGAAGTGGCTTTGCGAGGTTCTGTTTTATTCGTGAAGCCAAAACCAAAACTGATTCTTTAGGTCCTCGGAAAGTTGATGAGTATTAGCATGAGAAAGTACCCCCAAATACGACTGGAGCGATTGCGAGAGTGTCGCTTCGCTTATGGCTCCGGCACGATATTGGGCGATCTGTATTTTCAACTTGCGGAATACTCGCCGTTTCGTTTTAGGACGCAGAAGCCGATGGTGCGGCAGAGCTACATACCCAAGAAAATCAACGCCTCGATGACAAGCGCGAATAGATATTTTCTTCGGGTGAAGCTTCAGCTTCATGTGCTCACCAAGAAAGTCTTGAATGGGATCCAAGAGATCCATAAAATACTTTTTATCGGTAGACACAATCACAAAGTCATCCGTGTAGCGAGCATAGTGCTTGATTCGCAGTCGCTGTTTGACGAACTGATCGAACTCGTTCATGTACACGTTGGCAAAAAGCTGGGAGGTGAGATTGCCAATCGGCAAACCTTGGCGATCGAACAAGGTTGTCCAGCTCGTCGAAAAGCTTTCAATAATTCTTTCCATGAGCCACATGGTGTCCGGATCAATTATCCGCTTTTTGAGAATTGCCAAAAGAATTTCGTGATCAATTGAATCAAAAAACTTCCGCACGTCGCACTTGAGCGCGAAGCACGGCTTCGTATAATTCCGGCTCTCCCTCCGGATCATACTCTCGGCGGCCAGCACGCCTTTGTGCGTACCCTTGCCGATGCGGCACGAAAACGAATTGGCAATAAAGGTCTTCTCAAAGATAGGATTCAGAATCCGGAAAACCGCATGATGCAAAACCCGATCACGCACCATGGCCTTGTGAATGTGGCGCACTTTCGGATCGCGAATGTAGAAACCCGTATACGGTCCGTGGGCGTAGCGTTTGGCAAGTAAGTCGCGATGCATGGAAAAGAGATTTTGCTCAAGCGAAAACTCGAAAGCCTGAACATCGGCTTTCTTACCCTTGTCGCTTCGAAATTCCTCCCACGCCGTAACGATGTTTTCGAGTGACGTGATCTGATTGAATAATTCCTTATAAATCTTCATAACTATGAATGACTTCGATATCCCGATCTTCAAGAAAGCGTACGACCTGTTCAAGCTCTTTCATGAGTACAGAAAGGTCGTGCCCAAACAAGATCGATTCACGATCTTTGAGAGATACGAACAACTGATCCTTGACGTGACTGAAAACATCCTCCAAGCAAGCGGTGAACAGAAGCAAGTAAAAGTGCCGACACTGGAACGATGCAGTCTAAAACTCAACATGCTTAGGGTCTTTATTCGCCTCATGAAAGATGTTAAAGCCATCGATGCGAAAAAATACGTCGCATTGGAAAGTATTGTGGATGAAATCGGTCGCATGCTCGGTGGCTGGATTCGATCCACCAAGTCTAACTAATAGAAAGGGTATCCGTTTTGCGGATACCCTTTCTGCTGTGGAGAGACTTCGAGAGGAAGGCCGAAGCGGAACCGTAGTTCTCGTTGGCGTTGTCGTACCAGTTGGCGTTGAACTTGACCTTGCCGTCGTTGAAGTTGAAGATCGGTGCGTTCGCAGTGGGGTGCATGATCCTGACCCACCCGGAACGGGAGGTCAAGTGGGAACAGCTCCACGTCGACTGCGCTGGGGACGAGTTCTCTCCGGGCGCCGATGGCGACTTCTCGAGCGCGCCGCTCTTCGGCTTCCGCGGCGGCGGGGTCGGGTTCAGCGCCGGCTGGTACGGCGGCGCCTTCGGGCGCTGCGGTTCCGCTTCGGCCTTCCTCTCGCAGTAATCGACCCTTGAGGTCTTGAATTCTTGGATCTTTTGACTCCTTGTTAATTGATCCTTGAATTCCGCCGCAGGCGGTCGAAAAAAATTGGGCTATCCACAGTACATCGTGGATAGCCCTTTTCTCTTTAATTACGTAGTCAAAATTAAGCTTTTATAGCAAAGAAGCCGTCGTCACGGCTTTATGGAATATATTCACTATCTTTTCCGAAGATCTACGGCTTTTATTATATCTCGTCGCATAGCTTTTAGTCGTTTCTCTTTTTTATCAAAAACATTCTTATCAGAAGCAAAAATAATGGCCCGAGCAAGGCTCTTCGGTATATCCAACAAAGACGCAGCTCTCTGCCATTGCCTCGGAGAAATGTATTTTCTATAACACATATAGACAACCACACCAAGAGGACAAAGCCAAAGATTATGGGCATCGTGAAGTACGCGAATTAATAATTCATCATCACAATCACCTACTCGAACATATCTCCATTCATACATACGGCTTCGCTGAAGAAAAGAAAGAAATTGTTCAAATGTCATATAAGAAGAGAACATATCACTCCCTCGTATAAAAAAAGCTGAGTGCTGTTTATTAGTCTACTATTCCTATAAAAAATTAAAACCGGCATTGCTCGCCGGTTTTAAACACACATCGTCTTTCTTCTTTAATAATCGCCCATTTCTCCCATACCTTCCATTTGAGGAAGATTTGTTTTATCTTTCTTTTCTGGTTTATCCGAAACAACTGCCTCAGTAATAAGAAGCATTGATGCGATCGAAACTGCATTCTGAAGTGCGAGACGAGTTACTTTTGTTGGATCAATCACGCCGGCTTGCACGAGATTCTCAAATTTTCCAATAGCTGCATTGAAACCAAAATCATCTTTTCCCGCAAGGACTTTATCGAGAACAACTGCGCCATCGAAGCCTGCATTCTCCGCAATCTGCTTAATAGGAGCATAGAGTCCATCAAGCACAATCTTTGCGCCAATAATTTCAGAAAATGTTGCATTATCAAAATCAGCCTTTCCATCAACACTCTTTTGTTTATCAAGATCACGAATAAGTTCCTTTACCGCATCTGCCGCACGAATAAGTGCCACTCCGCCTCCAGGAACAATCCCTTCTTCAATAGCAGCCTTTGTGGCAGCAACCGCATCTTCAATCCTGTGCTGCTTTTCTTTCTGCTCGACTTCCGTTGCGGCACCCACTTTAATAACCGCTACCCCACCGGAAAGCTTTCCGAGTCGCTCTTGTAATTTGTCTTTATCAAAATCTGATTCAACCTTCGCGAGTTGATTTTTAATCTGCGCAATGCGCTTATCAATCTCGGTCTTCGCTCCTTTGCCTCCAACAATTGTGGTATTGTCTTTTGTTGCAACCACCCTATGTGCTTTACCAAGCACAGCAAGATCAACTGAATCCAATTTACGTCCTACTTCCTCGGAAATAAATTCTGCGCCAGTAACCGCTGCGATATCTTGAAGCATTTCCTTTCTGCGATCTCCAAATCCAGGAGCCTTAATAGCAAGTACATTAAATACTCCACGGAGCTTGTTCACGACAAGTGTCGCGAGGGCTTCGCCATCAACATCTTCTGCAATAATCACTAAATCCCTTTTGCCGCTCTGAACAATTTTTTCCAAGATTGGCAGAAGAACACTGATGCTCGAAATTTTCTGGTCAGTCACAAGCACAAATGGATCCTCGAGCACTGCCTCCATTCGATCCTGATTGCTCACCATGTAGGGTGACACATATCCACGATCAAATTGCATTCCCTCCACAAGTTCTTTTGAAAGTCCAAGGCTCTTTGATTCCTCAACAGTCACAACTCCATCTTTTCCAACTTGCTTAATAACTTCGGAAATCAATCTCCCAAGTTCTTTATCGCGAGCAGAAATAGTTGCAATATGAGCAACTTCCTCATCGTTACTGATATTCTTCGAGATTTTTTTGAGGGCTACGAGTGTTGTTTCATATGCTTTTTTCATTCCGCGGTGCATACCCACAGGATCAACACCCGAGGTAACATTCTTCAACCCTTCATTAATTAATACCTGAGCAAGCAGGGTAGCGGTTGTCGTGCCATCACCTGCACTATCGTTTGTTTTTGAAGCAACTTCCTTTACAAGTTCTGCACCCACATTCTCAACCTTATCATCAAGTTCAATCTCCTTTGCAATTGTTACACCATCATGGGTAATCACAGGGGATCCAAAGCTTTTTGCCAAAACCACCGCTCGACCACGTGGGCCAAGAGTGACCTTAACTGCATTTGCGAGCTTATCAACCCCACGCTTCAATGCAGCGCGTGCTTTTTCATTAAAAATAATTTGTTTAGCCATCCTAGTATCTTATTGAATAATTGCTAATATATCATTCTCTTCACCGACTAAATACTTTTTCCCTTCGATTTCGATTTCATCGGGACCGTATTTTTTAAAAAGAACGACATCGCCGACTTTCACTGACATTGGATTACGCTCACCTTTCTCATTAAGTTTTCCCTCCCCAACTGCGATAACTTTTCCCTTAATAGGTTTTTCTTTTTCTGCAGTGTCGGGTAATACAATGCCTGACTTTGTTGTTTTGGATTCCTCGATTGGTTCGATAAATAAATGATCCGAAAGAGGTTTGAAATTCATAAATATATAAACTTTTATAATTGGCAATACCGACCTTTGTCTGCTAGTGAAATATTTTAGCGCACCCTCAATCATTGTCAATAGAGTCTAAGAGCATATAATAAAATTGTTCTTTAATAACAAGAGAAGAAAGGAATAGAATGGACATCGTAGCCCAATACATGAAGGAGGTTGATCAATTTCCGCTTCTTACAAAAGATGAAGAATACAATCTTCTTCTCCGCATAAAGAGAGATAAAGACAAAAACGCAGAAGAGAAGTTTATCAAAGCCAATATGAGACTTGTCATTGCGATCGCTCGCAAGTATGCAAAGAACAGAGATGAATTACCAGATCTCATAGGATATGGAAACATAGGACTTATACGCGCAGTTCATCTTTATAATCTCGATCTGTTGAGCCCCTACACGCACAAAAGAAATGCATTCAGTACATATGCTACTTGTTGGATTAAAAATTATATTCTACGAAGCAAAAAAAATCATCCGCTCGGTTTTCAAAGTGGCATACTTTTCTTCATAAATGAAATACGAAAAATCATAAGTGAATTGAAGCGCGAATATCCGCATGCAATACCTGACGCAAAAACAATCACAGAAAAACTAAGGAAGAAAAAAATGTTCCAAAACACAATGGTAGAAACCGTCCAAAGTGTACTCGATAGAGCGCTCCGTATAAAAGTAATTCCACTTACCTCTACATTTTTTGATGACGACGACACATCGGATATTAACGAATACCACGCACAAAATCGAAAATCCCACGAAGAAGATAGTAAGCGCGAAGAAGAATTACATGAAATCAGAATCTTCGTCCGAAATGTTGTAAATGAACTTAAAAGACGCGATCAGGATATCATCAATCTCCGCTTCGGTCTCGACGGAAATCCACCCATGACCCTTGAAGAAATAGGAAAAATATTCAAAGTATCACGAGAACGAATACGCCAACTCGAGGACATTGCCTTAAGAAGAATCAAATTACGACTTAAATCCGATGATTATAAGTGCGCACGAGAATACTTGCCCGTAGCCGTAGCACATAAAAAGAATAAATCATGAAGTCTTCTGCTATCTTCGACATATACTGCAAAGAAATATCTCAGTTTCAATTCTTATCGGCTGACGAAGAAGCGGAACTTTTAAAGGAATATAAAAAGACTCGGAGCAAGAAAGCGCAAGAATCTATAATCCATGGTCATTTACGTTTTGTAGTAAGTATTGCGCTCAAATACGAGAGAATTTCTATTGATAGACTCATAGATCTTATCGGGCAAGGTAACCTTGGGCTCATGAACGCAATCGAAAGCTATGACTGCGAGAGGAAAAATGAGGCCACAGGGAAGCCGATAAAATTCTCCACGTATGCAATATGGCATATCAAAAAAAGGATCATTGAAAGCCTTGAGCATCAAGGAATCATGAGAGTTCCACGAAATCAAACAAATATGATTGGAAAAATCCTTTCTATAAAAGAAGAACTCGTTCAAGAGATAGAAAAGGAGGGAGATAACAACATTATGCTCGTCGCAGAGCTTTTAAAAAAAGCACGAGGACACAAATACTCTCCAAGTGTCAAGAAAATCAAAGATTTATTAATGCTTCATACACGAAATAGAAAAACCTCTCTATCTACAGAAGCACCGACCTACGAATACAACACACAAACTATATCCTCAAAAAATTCACCTGAGATAGAAGAAGACATAGACGCACTCGAGAAGGCATTTCAATATCTCACGGACGAGGAAAAAGTAATTGTATCATATCTGTTTGGAATAAAAAACCACGAACAGTTATCGCATCGAAAGCTTGCCGCAAAGCTCCAATGCTCGCAACAATGGCTTTGGCAATTAAAAAAACGGATTCTCGAAAAGCTAGGGACTCATATTATGAGACAGAGACGCATACCACATGCCATACACTAACGGCCCCCACGATGGGCTGTTATTTTTTTCATCCACTCCTTAATCCTTCGAGTATCGGGATGAAATTCTAATTCATCGTCGCTTACCCGAATTCGAGGCTCATATTCTGCACAAAGAACAGAGGTATTAATTTTATATAATTGGATTTTTTTCAAAACCATTTCAAAAAAATCTCCCATTACTCCATGAAGTAAATATTCAACAACACGACAAATTATGTTTTTTGCATCTCCTCCATATCGCCTATCATCAGTATATTTCATTGCCTTAGTCCATGCATTAATTTCTCTTAATTGTTCAATAATCTTCTTGTCTCCATAGAGCGGAACAAAATGCGCATAGAGTTCTTGCCAATACATATTATAAGAAGGCTTAAGAAGGAGAGACTTAGCGGTGACAAAATGATTGAAGCACAGCTTATTACTTCCCTCTTCCTTCTTGTGATGCCCCGATCTTCTACTGCCTAGCATCCCCGTAAGCAAAATTAAAAAGAAGCGCATAGTAAACATTCTTTTCTCTTGTGCCACAATATATGTGTCAAAATCCGAGCCTTCGTGAACATTTCCAAGACTCATGGATCCTGCCGCGCATGCTGCCCCTAGAAATGGAATAAAACGAAATACTCGGGAATATCGCATAAATATCATCCATTTTTTATCTCCACATACATCTTGTGAACGTCGCGGGAGTGTCTCGTGTGTCAAATGCGAAACACTATACAATCCCTCATGCGTACGAATAACTCCTTCGGAAAGCAATGAATTAAGCACTGCATAAATCTGAGATATATTCCATTCCACAGTTTTCCTTTTTAAATAACGATAAATGTCGAAAAACGACATCGGTCGATTTACTGCTCCATAAAATAATAGAAACTCGAAAACTAATGATCTAATAGTGCGCTCATTCATCGTGCGTGCATAAACTCCATATCTAGACGGATACGTCCTTCCCCGCTTCTTGATTCATAATTCATATACGGTGTGCCTGTCTCCTTCCACACATACCCAGGTGGTGCAATAAATGCAAAGGTAACCGAGCTACGTACGCCGGATTGCTTATCAAAAACGAACGAGTAATTCGAAGTATTGATATCGAAAGCCCGAGGAACTTTGTAATCCATATGAAGCGTCTTACTCTCCCCAGCCCTCACTCTAAACCACGTTCCAAAGCTCGTTTTATCACCCTCCCCCGAAACCCACACATCGCTCTTAGGAAGAAACTGCATCGTAGATTCAATACGTGCAAGTTCACGATCGGTAGTCCATTCATCTTTCTTGTAGCGAGCTCCATTATAAAAAGCTTTTTCGGTATTACCCCTCACAAACCCAAATCGAGCACCCTCGCGAGTGAGTACTTTTATATAATTTTCATTTATTGCACGATACCACCATTCTGAGCGCGTATTGCCAGAATGAGTTCTTTTTACGATAAGATTATTAAGCACATCGCCTTCTAGGGTAAGCTGACTTACAAGATCAATTTCTTGATCAATAAAATAATCACTCTTCCCGCCCGCAATATTCGTATTCACAAGAGCGATATAATCTCCATTCCATCGTGGAGGGATCGCAAAACTCTCTCCAGTCCACTCCTTACTCTTTAAAAATGAGCGGATGCCTTCATGCTCACTATGAATCATAATATCTTTACTTGAGAGATGCCCTCCTATTATTTCAAATAATTTCCTTTTATCTCCGGGAGGAAGATTTTTAAGTTTTTCAAGCAAAAGTGGTGTAAGTACTTTAAGTATTCTTTTTGGCTCACCATGCTTATTATCCTTTCCTGCCTCCACTTCTTCCTGGATTAATGGAAGGAAATTATTGCTATCAACCGTAAGGTTATAATACAAAAGCTTAATAGGTCCCACGAGGCTTAAGATGCTTTGCAATACCGTATCGTTTATAGCAATTACAAGCGGGAACTTTGTATTCTTTTCTTTGTAGATTTTTGATTCTTCTAAAAAGAATTTCACTTTATCCGCCGATTGAGGAAAATCAAAAAACCAATTGGCGTCACGAGCACCCCATACCTCTGTAATGCCCTGCAATTGCTTTGGCGGTATCACTCTTGCGTCAAGCTGACCATCGGGATCATACACGTCCTCTACATCAAAACGCAGAATACTCCCATGATTAAACACGAGGTCGGCATAGCTCCCTATAAATCCTCCCGAGGGACGCATTTCGGAAGAGTTCTGAAAGAGAATAAGCGCATGAACATCATCTTCCTGTTTCAAGAAGCTAATAAATGCCTTAAGCGCATCCTCAATTTTATAAAATTCTGGAGCATTATTAAGAAGAAGATCTCCAAATGTCACCTCGGCCTTCTCGAGCCCCAATGCTTCCACGTCAAAAGCAGTAATATCACCCTGCAATGTCTTCGTGCTTTCGTCAAGAATTCTCATCTTTGAAACAATATTTTCAAGTAGCCCAATAAGCTCATTGCCTTTTTGATCAAACATAAGTGCAAGCGCATGCTGCTTTAAAACTTCCACATCATTCACAATTTCAAATGATGCGTTTCCGATTTCCTGAACATTTAAAAATGTGCGTGGCACTGTCTTTGCGGCATTCCATACACTTCCCAATACATTCCCAAGCTCAAACAATTTCATCCGCTTTGCGTCTTTCCCTATCTCATTGAGTTCGGAATTAAACATCTTGATCTGTCCTGCAGCTTTACCAAATTCATATCTCCTGAGATGTGCCGTAATTTCTCTTAAGGAACCGTATGCGCTTTCCATAAACACGCTTACATTATTTTTAAGCTCCACTATCTTGAAAGCATAGATACCACTTCCCACGAAAATCAAAAACAAAAAGCCCGCAATAAGAGCATGAGAATAACGAAGTATGCGCTTGGGAGAACGAAGGGGTGCTTCCTCAATAACAGCAGATTTCTTAAGAGGAATGGGCTCCGATAAAGACGGAGGGGCAATATAATTTACAGGCTTTTTAAGAGACGAAGATGAAGAGATGCGAAACTTTGAAACCTGAAGAGGAATGGAAACTACTCGAGAACGCCGAAGACGCGGGATCTTAACATCCGAAAGAAACGGGTAAATATTTTTTCTCGGAACCCGCTGCATGTATTAATGATACGATAGAATATGGAATTTGGAACAACGAGTATAATGTATAAAGTATTATGTATAATGGACTATAATTTTTTCGTTCCATTATACTTTTACATAATACACGTTCGTTCTATATTCTATATTCCACAATTTTCATTATTTCCTTCGTTGTTTTTTCCCAACTAAATCTCTTCACATTTTCCAATCCCGCCTTACGCAGCTTCATTTTAAACATCTCATTATCGAGCACTGCCTCAAGCGCCTCAGCACACTCTCCTATGCGCCATGGATCTATAAGCAACGCCGAAGAATGAAGTACCTCGGGTAACGAAGCGCGATTACTCGCAATAACAGGGACGCCGTACGACTGTGCCTCAAGTGGAGGAAATCCAAATCCTTCGAAAAATGATGGGTATACGAATACTTCTGCGTGTTCGTATAAAAAACTCTTTTGCTTTTCGGAAATACTCCCAACGATTCGAATAGAATCATAAAAAGAAGATTTACGGTGCGCCTGAAGCACATCTCCATAGAGCCAACCCATAGAGCCTGCAAGTACAAGCTGCAGATCTCTCCATTGCTTATTTCTTTTTACAATTTCAAATGCCTTAATAATCGAATACACATTCTTGCGGGGCTCAATAGTACCTATATAAAGCACATACGGCTTTCGTATGGAATGGGTGTTAAAAAACGCTGAACTTCTCTCGGGTGTTTGTCCATTTTGTGGCAAGGTGATGCCCGGATAAATACGCATCACTTTTTCCTCAGGAATATTAAAAGTGCGGATAATATCCGATTTTGTAAAATCGGAATCTGCAATGACCCGATCGGCACTCAATAATTGCCTTTTAATATTTTGCATTCTATGCCACACTCGATGCCTTAAAGAGAAAAAATAAGGATGATGAATGAATGAGAGATCGTGGACTGCAAGAATACGAGGGACATGAATAGTGAGATTATTAATATGTGGACTTATTACGATGTCCGGATTTGAATGCCGTTCAATACGAGGCCTATGGAATATATATTGTGCGCAATCAAAAATTTTATTTGGAATTCTTGGAGAATGAAGAGTTATAAGAGGATCAGCTATCCATTCATGAGGCAAAGCTGCTTTCTTAAGCCCATTATAAAAAAGAATATAGCAATGCTCTCTTTTAAAGCGCAAAAGATTATTAATAATAGAGCGGGTATAATATTCAATACCAGAAAATCCTCCACGAGATAATACACGAACATCAATAAGGATTCGCATCGAGTACAGTATAACGAAAATGAGCCCAAAGAACATCTACATGATCGTTAAACGAACAAGTAGAATCTCGTTCTTTGGGCTCAAGGTATTCCTTTGTACTCTTATTATTATAATATATAGATAATATTATGTCAAGTACTCGATTCCAAAAATTAAAACAGGGCCTTGAAACCCCGTTTTAATTAACTACAGTACTGGTCCACGCATGCATTATAGTGCAATGCGGTGCATATCGTACGCATACGTCCCGCATTACCCTATTCTGCCTACGCGAACCTATTTAGAATATCAAATTAAATACAAGAGAACAACACAAATATGTGGAAAAGATTCCTATAATTCTTTTTCAAAATCTTCGAGAGCCTTCTTTGCTTTTGGATTAAGTTTTCCGGGAAATTTAAGATCGAATTCAATAAGTAAATCTCCTCTGCCACCCATATTGAAATGAGGCATGCCTTCTCCTGAAGCTCTGAAAGGTTCCCGAATATTAATTGACGAAGGAATCTCAAGTGCACGCTTCTCTCCTGTGATAGTAGGAATTTCAACTTTCTTGCCCAAAAGAATATCCGTTACATTAATTGGTTTTTTGATATAAAGATTATCGCCCTCGCGTCTAAAAATTGAATGTGGTCGTATCATAATACGCACATACAAATCTCCAGCTTCTGCCCCATGACTCCCATCTTCCCCTGCGCCTTTAATTTTAATAATCTGACCATTCTGAACTCCTTGACGAATATCAACCTGCACTACACGCTCGCCTATCACTCGCCCTGCGGATTTACAGGAAGCACATGGCTTTTTTGGAATCATTCCCGAACCATTACATTCCTTACACTGCTTTACCTGAGAGAACGATCCAAAAAACGAATTGCGCGCCTCACGAATTTCACCCCTTCCTCCACAGTGAGCACACTCAGACGTTCCCGCTTTTGGATCATGCCCCATACCCTTACACGATTCACATACACGAAGCACAGTAAATTTTATTTTTTTCTCTAGTGGCTTAAACGCTTCCTCAAGTGTTATTTCCTGCATAATCTCAATATCGCCACCTCTATTATACGTGCGCCTTTTTTGCTTCACTCCCAAGCCTTCAAAAAATGCATCGAATACATCATTAAGGTTTCCAAAATCTCCAAAAGAGAATTCGAATCCCATTTGATTCGGATCGAATCCCTGCCCGCCAGGAAACCCGCTTCCTTCAAATACCTGGCCAAAATTATCGTACTGAGCACGCTTTTCTTTATTGGAGAGAATTTGATACGCCTCGTTTATTTCCTTAAATTTCTTCTCATCTCCATGAGGTCTGTCAGGATGATGCTCATGTGCTAATTTTCGGTATGCTTTTTTAATCTCGTCCTCAGTGGCGCCCTTCGTAACTCCTAGAATTTTGTAATAATCTTTAGACATAAGTTATATATTCATTACTCCATAAGAACGACTTCCTTACTTTTTTGTTCTGAAATTACAGCAATGAAATTTACTGCGATCAGTAATTCATATATCAAAAAGGCAAAAAGTGCAACTATAAAGTTAAATAATGGTGCAATTCCCCTTATAAGCAAGAATAAGGTCAAGAACGCGGCACCAATAAAATAAGTATTCCTATCTTTCTCGGCATTTTTTATAAACACATTAAAGCTCTCCGCGAGCACCTCCGAAAGCTTTTCTTGGCCCCTTAACTGAATATGAAGAAATTCGGAAAGTTGCCCCCGCACCTCAACCACGACCTCATCAATCGCAGATTGAGGAGTATCCTCTGGAATTCCATATCGATCTCGCACAATACCATAAATAAGATCATTTACACTTACTTGAGGGTGAAACTGGGGAATATAGCGTCCGATAATAAACGTCGTTGGCTTGATGAAATTCTGGGCCATTTGAGACGTAATATTGAAATCTTTGAAATTATACACAAGGAATACTCCAAGAACTCCAAAAAGCACAAGTCCTGTCGCAGCTTTTCCCAGAACAACTCTTGCTCGTCCAAAAAATTTAATCGAGAGAGACGATCCTTGATCTATAAACCCATAGACATACGCATACACAAAATAAAGAAGACTAAAGAGCACAAGCAAGAGAATGAGCCGCAATGAGTTAAAAATCATTCCCAAGAATGGAAGCGCAAGCATTGCAAACTCGAGGATCGCTACTCCAAGCACTGCTTTTTTAGTTTTCAGAATCAATGACTTAAGTACGATTCCAGAAAGCAACAAAGAGAGTGATGAGAAAAAAAGTATTCTCCATACCCCCCCTATATCGCTACCTACAAGCACCTTATTAAAACTATATCCCGAAAGAAGCGCCGCAAGCATTCCACATCCCACAAGCACTCCAAATTTCCAGTTTATGGTGTCGGCATACACAACGTCACGACGTATGTTATTCTGCAACGATGATTGGTTGATCACTTAGTTTTCTTTTTTCTCTTCAGTTTTTTCTCCTTCGGCACCTTTATCTTTATTATATAATGAAGCGCCGATCTTCTGAAGCTCCTCTGAAAGTCCTTCTATTGCGTTTTTTATAAGAGCAACGTCATCCTTATCTTTCACCTGTTTTAAATCATTCACTTTTCCAGTGACACTTTGATGAAGTTCGGCAGAAATTTTACCTTCTGCTTCCTTTAATGATTTTTCTGCAACATACACAAGATTTTCTGCCTGATTACGAGCCTCTATAAGCTCACGTTTTTTATTATCTTCATCGGCATGTTGCATTGCCTCGTTTTTTAAGCGTTCGATTTCCTCCTTAGAAAGAGACGTTGATGCTTCAATCTTCACTGACTGACTCTTCCCCGATGCTTTGTCTTTTGCCGACACGCTCAAAATTCCATTTGCATCAATATCGAAACTTACCTCCACTTGTGGTACTCCCCGTGGAGCAGGAGGAATTCCATCCAGAATAAATCGCGCAAGTGTTTTATTATCAGAAGCCATCTGACGCTCTCCTTGAAGCACGTGGATTTCAACTGAAGGCTGATTATCAGAGGCCGTAGAAAATACCTGGGATTTTGCTGTAGGAACAGTCGTGTTTTTAGGAATCATAGGAGTCGCAATACCCCCCAATGTTTCAATGCTAAGAGTAAGCGGAGTAACATCCAAAAGGAGTACATCCTTTACGTCACCCTGCAAAATTCCAGCCTGAACAGCAGCTCCAATCGCCACCACTTCATCAGGATTGATACCTCGATGTGGATCTTTTTGAAAAAGCTTCTTTACCGCGTCTTGTATAGCCGGCATACGAGTTTGACCCCCCACAAGAATCACTTCATCAATTTCATTCATCTTAAATCCTGCTTCTTTGATGGTTTTTTCAGTGAGCATGACTGAGCGATCTACTTCAGAGCGCACAAGCTCTTCAAGCTTTGAACGACTAAGTTTCATTAAGAAATGCTTTGGGCCAGACGCATCGGAACTTATATAAGGGATATTAATCTCAGTCTCGAATGCAGTCGAAAGTTCGTGTTTTGCGCGTTCCGCTGCTTCTTTTAAACGTTGTAGGGCAAGCGGATCTCGAGACACATCCATGCCTTCTGCTTTTTTGTATTCAGTCGCAAGATATTCATTAATCTTTTTATCAAAATCATCGCCTCCAAGGTGCGTATCGCCTCCCGTTGCCTTTACCTCAACAGTATTATCACCAACCTCAAGCACGGACACATCAAATGTTCCACCTCCAAAATCATACACAACAATTTTTTCGTTTTTGCTCTTATCAAGACCATATGCAAGCGCAGCAGCAGTCGGTTCATTTAATATCCTTCGGACTTTAAGCCCCGCAATTTCTCCTGCATTTTTTGTTGCTTGCCTTTGACTATCATCAAAATACGCAGGCACAGTAATAACCGCCTCTTCAATCTTTTCTCCAAGCTTCGCCTCCGCATCAGCTTTCAACTTTGCAAGCACCATTGCAGAGATCTCTTCTGGCGTATACCATCTATCGCCCATCTTGATATCCACACCTCCGCTTTCCGATTGTCTAATATCATACGGCAACCACTTCTTGTCCTGTTGCACTACAGAATCAGAAAATTTCCTGCCAATCAGACGTTTTACAGAAAAAATCGTGTTTTTGGGATTAGTAATGGATTGCCTTTTTCCAAGAGTTCCCACAAAACGCTCATTTGCTTTACTGAGCGCAACAATCGAGGGCGTTGTCCTATTGCCTTCAACGTTTTCAATAATGCGAGGCGCACCACCTTCGATAATCGCCATCGCAGAGTTTGTTGTTCCTAAATCAATTCCTAATATTTTAGCCATAGTTTTAATAAATATAATTATTTTCCTTTTGCGACCTTCACGCGTGCAGGTCGAATTACTTTATCATATAACTTCCACCCTCGCTCGACTTCCTCAATTACTGTGCCAGGCGATTTATCAGACTCTATTTCCATAAGCACCTCGTGTTCGACTGGATTAAATTCCTTTCCGATTGACTTAATTGATTCAAGCCCGTGTTCTTTTAAGACGTGTTCGAGCTGGGTTCGAGTCATAAGCACTCCTCTTAGCATTACTGGATCCTTGCCCGAAGCCTCAAGAGATGCGATCGAAAGATCGAAGCTATCCATAACCGTCACGACATCTCGGAGAAGCCTTTCATTTCCAAATCTCATAATAGTTTCCGCCCGCTCCGCCTCGCCCTTTTTATAATTAATAAGTTCAGCTCGTGCCCTTTGCCACCCCTCAAGATATTCCTGTCGTTCTTTCTTTAACTTATCTACCTCACTTATGTCGTTATTACTAATTGGTGTTTCTTCGTTCATGATTAATAGTGTTAATATGTTGTTTTATTTTCGACAAGAATCCTAAATTCGTTCTATAATTCATCCGTTTTGGCCCCACAAGCAGAATAAGGAAATCATCAAACGAATCAAGAATTACTGATAATGAATCATTTTTAAGAATAGGATTTGATCCCACGAACACTCGGGGCTTATCACTGCCCTCATTATATATATCGTGGAGTACTGCCTCCAAATGCTCATCAATGTTCTCAATGTCCCGAACCACGCGCACTACATCCTCTATTGCTTCCCAATCCTCATAGCGAAGTAGCTCATCGAGTCCTTTCTTATATACATTTTCGCCTTCAAGATCATAGCCAATACTAAGCACGTGAAGACTTTCTGCAATCTGATCCAAGAATTCAAGACGATCACCAGAAAAAAATTCTTCAGCAAGTTTACTTAATAAGCGAGGCTCACGAATAAAATCGAGCTCGTGAGACAGAATTCGCTCTACGAAGAATTCATATCCGCGATCAGTAGGAACACGTCCCGCAGAGTGATATAGCTTTGATAGATATCCCTCATCAGCGAGCTCAGATAATTCAAGACGAATTGCCGCAGGTTTTATATCAAAATCATATTCTTCAAAAAGCTGTCCTGAACTTACCGGCCGACCGGAACGAATAAATTCCTTAAGTACTGCCTCAAGTATTATGGCGCGTCGTTCATTCATTTTTTACAGTATAAAGTAAATGGCAAACATATGTCAAGATTGCTAATGTAATAGAATAAGCGACACTTAAAGCGTCGCTTATCGCACTACTAAAGAAGTTATTTGAGTTATTTGCTTCTAAATGTAATCGCAGAAAGCCAATACGCTCCCTTCTTTGATATTGGCAATTTTCCTATCTCAAGGATTGTAGGCGATCGAGTAATAAGGTCTACAAAAAGAGCATTTTCGTTATAACATTCTCCCCAATGTCCTACGGCATGAGGAATGTATTTCTCGCCATACACAGAGATGATCGAAATCAATGCTTCTGATATCATATTTGCACATGCCCGCACAGAACCATCACAATGATCTTTAATCCACTTCTCTTGCTCCTCCCACGAAAGTCCCCCTCCTAATCCGTTTTTAAAATTCAAAAGATAATATCCAGGCAGAATCTCGATATTTGCCCATTCTTCATCACACCATGAAGTATTTTTTTCAAATACAACTTTTTTTGAAGAATTTTTTTCTCCTTCTATATAACAACCACAACGTCGTACCTGCTCCCGCAAAGAAAACCCATGAAGATACACCAACCTCCAGTCAGCACGATGATTATAATTTTCATACGCGCACTCTTCAAGAACTTTAATGGAATACGGAATAGGAATCACAGGCACAACCTCTCCTGTATGAAATGGAGCAAAGCCCCACGCCTCACACATTACTGCGGCAGAAATTACTCTATATCTTCCCATAATATGCTCAGCGAGAGGCATATCAAGTTCGCACTCGCTAAATCTTCGAGGATTTTTTAAGAAGGAGGCGAATACTTTTTCATTAATAAGTCCATTATCTACTTTCTCCCAAAAATCCCTCATCTGGTATGCTGTAATCGCGGGAACAGAGTTTTCACGCATATATTACCCCAAAAAGATCTGAGATAAGTATAGACGGGAGCATAGAATTTGGAATGTTGAATATAGATATTCGAAATTCCCTATTCCACGTTATAATAAAAGTAATGATTCGCTCTATTGAAGATAGAATTGGTTGGATTGATATTGTAAATCCACAAAGAGAAGATCTCCAATTCCTAAGAGAGAACTTCAATATTCATCCCATTATCCTCGAGGAACTCATCCATCCATCAATGCGCACTCACGTGGAGCGTGCGGGGGGGCATTATCTATTTTTCGTATTTCACGTTCCCTTATTTGACTATCATGAAAAATCAGCACGTCGTGGAGAAATTGATTTCATCGTTACCGAAAGCCACATAATTACTGTTCGTTATGAATCAGTAGTTCCTCTTGAAGAGCTCTGGCATTTTATAGAGAGACGTCCTTATTTCAAAGAAAAGCTTTTGAGTCGCTCAACAGGCATGCTCCTTTACTACATCGTCGAAGCCCTTATTGAGTTTTCTCTTCGCCAACTTCAACACATCGAAGAAAAAATTGAGAGTATAACAAAAAGACTTTTCAAAGGTGAAGAAATTAAACTTCTTCGAGAAATTACCTATGTAAAACGCGATCTTATTAATTACAACCTCATAAGTCGCCCACAAGAGCATATTCTTCGTTCACTCGAACGGAGCGGCGGAGAGTTTTGGAGCGGCACAATGGATATATATCTTTCCGACCTCCTCGGCGACTATCTCAAAGTCGCTCAACTTTCCGAAACCCATAAAGAATCCATTGAAGCACTTGAGACAACAAATGCTCAACTTCTTGAGGCGAAAACGGGAACTATTACAAAAACTCTTACCATACTCGCATTTCTTGCGCTTCCTATGTCGCTCGTTGTTGCACTCTTTGGGATGAGTATTAATTATCTTCCACTAAGAGATTCTCCTTATGCATTTCCTCTTGTCCTAGGAAGCATCACTATTCTTGGGCTTATCACACTCCTTCTTTTCAAAATCAAAAAGTGGATATAAGCTCATAGAAACTTACTATGGTCATCATTGTATTTAACACTCTCACTAACAAAAAAGAACGCCTTCGCAAATCACTTCTTAAGCCAATACGGCTTTTTGTGTGTGGACAGACTGTATATGACCATGCTCATCTTGGACATGCACGCACGTATGTTGTATTTGATGTAATCGTTCGCTATCTGCGATATAGCGGCTTCAAAATTAAATATATCCAGAATATCACGGACATTGACGACAAGATCATCGAACGCTCAAAAGAACGCAAGCAGCACTTCAAAGAACTTGCCCAATTTTTCGCGAACGCATACCTCGAGGACATGAAAAAGCTTCATGTTGAAAACGTGGATATGTATCCTCGGGCAAGTGATTTTATGGACGAAATTCAGACACAAATAAATATCCTTCTCAACAAAGGATACGCATATAAGACATCTTCAGGAATTTATTTCGAAGTGCGAAAATTTAAAAAATATGGAGAGCTTTCGAGGCAGAAACTCGACGAATTGCGTCATGGCTATCGCATAGAGCCCGACCCAGAAAAACATGACCCACTCGACTTTGCGCTCTGGAAATTCAAAGAAGAGCCTCCTTTTTGGCAAAGCCCATGGGGAAATGGCCGACCAGGATGGCATATCGAAGACACCGCAATCACAAACTCTACGTTCGGCGCTCAATATGAAATTCATGGAGGAGCAAACGAACTTAAATTCCCTCATCACGAAGCAGAGATAGCCCAACAAGAATCAGCATCAGGGAAAAGCCCTCTTGTAAAAACATGGATTCACACAGGACTTCTTCTTGTCAACGGAGAAAAAATGTCGAAAAGCTTAGGTAATTTTGTGACGATTAGAGATTTTCTTGCACAATGGTCTCCTAATATACTTCGGTGGATTATCATGAGCCATCATTATCGATCCCCCATAAATTACACCGAAGAACTCGCAGAAGATGCATATAAAAGTCTTATACGTTTCTATTATTTTCTCGATAAGCTCGACATGCAACGAGAGAAGGGATTAGTTAGAGTCGACATCAAGCGATCCATAAAAGAAGCGGATAAGGAATTTTCCTCTGCAATGAACGATGATTTTAATACTGAACGTGCACTTGCATCTCTCTTTTCTTTTCTCTCTTCTACGGAACCTCGTATTTCAGACATGCACGAAGAAGAGGCATTATTAGTTAAAAACTACATAATAAGCACACTAAAGCTCCTCGGCATAGAGTTCGAGAGAGCTCCGATTCCTTCGCCCGTACTTCGACTCCTAAATGAACGCGAATCATTGCGGAAAGAAAAAAAATTTGAAGAAGCAGACAAAGTGCGTATTGAAGTACAAAAATTAGGGTATGATATAGAGGACACCGCACGTGGTCCTCACGCAAAAGCATTACATCCACGCGTGTAACCAATGGAAACAAAAACAAAGATACAAGATCGCATCAAGGTTCCTCCACAAGATATTGATGCAGAACAAGCAGTTCTCGGAGGACTCATGATTGACAATAATGCCATTATTAAAGTGGCAGACTTACTTTCCCCTCATGATTTTTACAACCCTCACCATGTGACAATCTACAGCGCCATTCTCGAACTTTTCGAAAAACATCACCCAACCGATATATTAAATCTTTCATCTCGACTCAAAGAAAAAGAGAAGCTTCAGGAAATCGGCGGAAAATCTTATCTCGCAGATCTCATTAATAAAATCCCTAGCTCATTTCATGTTGCAAGTTATGCTGAACGCGTGAAAGAGAAGAAGGTCATGCGAGACCTCATAGAGGCGTCGGTTGTTATCAATGAGACAGCATACAACTTTAACGGGGATACGGAGGAGCTTCTTGATCATGTTGAGCAAAAAATATTTAACATTGCAAAACACGCAGATCGAGCAAAATTTGTATCAATCAAAGAAGAACTCGAGGAAGCATTTGAGAGGATTGAAAAATTACAAGGCGGCTCAAAAGAGCTTCGTGGTGTTCCTACTGGATTTGATGAACTTGATGGGTACCTTTCTGGACTCCAACGATCAGACCTTGTAGTGCTTGGAGCACGTCCTTCTTTCGGTAAAACTGCGCTTGCGCTTGATATTGCGCGCCAGGCATGCAAAAAAACAGGCAAGGCCGTGGGAATATTCTCGCTCGAAATGTCGCGCGACCAGATTACTGACAGACTTCTTTCAGCAGAATCCCAGCTTCCCTTATGGAGACTTCGCACACAACGAATAACTGACGAGACCGAATTCCAAATGCTTCATGCCGCCATGGATAACCTTTCAAAGCTTCCAATTTTCATCGACGATACTGCATCCCCTACCATTCTCCATCTTCGCACAAATGCACGCAGACTTCAGCTTGAGAATGATTTATGTCTTTTGGTGGTAGATTATCTTCAACTTATCCAACCAAGAATCAATAGGGATAATGTCGTACAGCAGATCACTGAAGTGTCACGAGGATTAAAAGCTATGGCCAAAGAGCTCAATATTCCCATACTTGCTCTTTCCCAGCTTTCGCGCGCAGTTGATCAACGAGAAGTACGCATTCCCCGACTTTCTGATCTTCGAGAATCAGGATCCATTGAGCAGGACTCAGATGTGGTATTATTCCTCTACCGAAAAGATCGAGAAAAAAAAGAACGCCTCGAGGCCCCGACTGCCGAAGAAGAAAATCTCACTGAGGTGATTATTGCGAAGCACAGAAATGGTCCTCTTGGAACTGTGAAACTTAAGTTTGATCCTGAGCGCGTAAGCTTCAGAACTATTGATAAATTTCACTGAAATCGACAAGTATAATGCATGATATGTATCATGAATACAATAAACCACGATCGTCATACATTATACTTATCCCATAATACACGACATGTTTCCTTCTCGTTTTAAAAATGTACTTGATTTTTTTACACGCCTTCCATCTCTTGGGCCACGACAATCCATAAGGCTTATTTTCCATCTCTCCTCGTGGAATAAGAGTGATCTGCGAATATTTGGCGAAAGTATTATTGCGCTCACTGAAATGAAAACATGCCCGATGTGCTTTTTTATTCACGAAAACGAGAATGACTTATGTGAAATATGCAATGATCACAATAGAAGGAAAGACATCATCGCAATCGTTGAAAAACAAACCGACATAGTATCCCTCGAGCAAACAAAAAAAATGAATAACCACTATTTCATTATTGGAGATATTAAACGAAACTTTGCCGCATCGGCAAATTATGAACGAATTAATATTCTTAAAAAGAGAATTGACGACACACTAAGTGGAAAAGCGGCGGAGATTATTCTCGCTATTAGTCCTACCACATATGGAGACATTATCACGGGGACTCTTACGCACGAGCTCTTCGATTATGCCCATAAAATAAGCCGCCTCGCGCGCGGGATTCCCACGGGAGGCGACATTGAATTTGCAGACGAAGACACTCTTCGTAATGCAATTGATAATAGGAAATAATTATTGGATTTTTTGGATTTCGACTTCTGTAAAATCTTGCCTGTGTCCTTTCTTCTTACGGAAACGATTTTTTGAGTGATATCTAAAAACGATCACTTTCTTATGGCGTCCTTGTCGTGTTACAAGAGCCTCTACTCTTGATTGAGGGACGTAGGGTGTGCCAATCTTGATATCTTCCCCGTCAACGCGAAGAAGAACTTTATCGAACACATAAGAAGACCCTTCCTTTATGTCTAATTTCTCCACTTTAATTTTTTGTCCCGGAGCCACTTTGTATTGTTTGCCGCCGGTTTCTATGACCGCAATCATGGTATTAGTTAATTGATATAATAGCCATTAACTTGCCAAAAATCAATAGCGAAAGAATAACGCTTCCAAAAACAAGAAGTATTGCAAGAGAACGAACTCTTTTAAACATGCGATTAGCAAGTAATATATTTAAAACAATCATCAAAAGTCCCGTAATCAATATTCCAAATACATCTCTTCTGTTGCCCACAAAATCAATCCCCCCTAAATGACTTACATGAATAATAAGCGGCATTGAGGGATCGGGGAATTTTACACCTGCAATAAAAAGTCCCACCACAACAAGGAGAATGCTTATTGCAATTCCAATAGTAAACCTGCGATTTTTAATTAATGGGGGCAATTTCATTACATTAAACTATATTATTCAAGCCTCAAGGACAAAATACGCGAAGTTCCGTCTTTGTCCATAGTAACTCCATAGAGCACATGAGCTGCTTCCATTGTTGATCTATTGTGGGTAACGACCACAAATTGTGTCTTCAGTGAAAGATCTCGAAGAACTCCAGCAAATCTACGAGCATTTTTTTCATCAAGAGCCGCGTCAACTTCATCAAGGATAAGAAATGGTGGTGGATTTACAGCAATCATTGAAAAAAGCGCTGCGAGCGACACAAGACTCCGTTCTCCTCCAGAAAGAGATTCGAGTCCTTGTGTTTTTTTTCTCGGAAGATCTACCTCAGCACGAATTCCGGCAATTGCATTTTCCTCTCCTTCGTCCATTAAAAGCCTTGCCTTCCCTCCTCCAAACATATGATTGCAATATCTATCAAATGCCACGCTTACCGCATTCATTTTCTTCACGAAATCACGAGATAGCTTCTTCGTAAGATCTTCGATAAGCACACTAAGATCTCCCGATGCATCATGAAGATCGTGAGCCTCGCGTGCTAAGTCCATATACTTACTCTCAAGTTCATTTGCTTCTTTTATTGTTGACTCCTCCACTGCCCCAATACGAGCAAGTTCGTTGCGAAGCGCATGCATTCTTTGGAAAAGAGCAGAAGAAAGAGGTTCATGCATTATAGTTGTGTCAATTTCATCAATATTCCGTCCGGCTTGTGCAAGATGACCACAAATCTCTTTGTGCTTATAGCCCCACCGAGCTTTTTCAATGAGCACCGTCCGTTCTTTGTCTAGAAGCCGAGTATGAAATAAACGAGCGTTCTCTGCCTCACGCACTGCTTCACGCACACGAGTATTAAAATTAATAAGTAATGCATTGTACTCTTTTTCCTTCTCCTGAATCGCCTCCAGTTCAGCCTCAAGACCCGCTATTGTCTCTTCGTATTTCTTTTTTGCATTAAGAATACCCTTACTATCTACACGAGGTTCTTTATAGAGCGCATGCTCAATTTCTAAAAGAATCGTCTTAATGACTCTCTGAATACCATGCATAGTAGATTCATTAAGCGCTGTCTCAAGAGCACGTCTTGATTCGTGTATAAGCACATGAGCATCCTCAGCTTTAATCTCTTGATCCTTTCCCATTAACTCAATGCGAGCTTCAAGCCGACCCAGCTCACGTTCAATAAGAGCCTGTTTTCTCATAAGGATCTCCTTTGCCTTTAAAAGATCACTCATGTTGCGATGAACCTCTGGCCTTTCATCTTCAATGCCTCTAAGAGTTTTTTCGTGAAGATGAACTCGATGCCACTCCTTCTCCAGTGCGGCTTTTAGTACATCGATTTCCAGCTCTACTTCTTTCGCACCTCTTTCTATTGTCCTTAATTCATAACCGAAAAACTGATTTTCAAGAATTCTAAGTTCCTTAAGTAGTTCGTCTCTTTTTTCCCATTCGGAAGTCTGCTTCCGAAGAATACGAAGACGAGGCTCCATTTCACGAAGAAGACTATTAATTCTCTCGAGATTTTCTTTAGTTGTTTTAAGACGCGCCTCACTCTCATTTTTTTTATTCCTATAATCTTTGAATCCGAGCACCTCTTCCATCATAAGTCGTCTCTCTAGATTGCTTACGCGCACGAACGAATCACTATTCCCTTGACCTACGAGCGTAAGTCCACGATTACCTATACGAGACTTTGCAAAAAAATCTTGAACGTCACGAAGACGCACCTCATTCTCATTAATAAAATAATGAGACTCTCCATCACGTGAGACCTGACGCTTAATCTGTATTTCCGGAAATTGAAGAGGCCACGCATTATCAGAATTATCGAGAACAAGCGAAGCCTGAGCTAAGCCAACACGCGAACGAAGCGATGTGCCCGCAAAAACAAGGTCTTCTATCTTCGCCCCACGAAGATGCGCCGCATCACGCTCACCTAAAAGCCACCTAAATGCATCAACGACATTTGATTTACCAGAACCATTCGGACCCACGATCACACTTACTCCACGAGGGAACTCCAAAACCGCTTTATCAGCAAAAGATTTAAAACCACTAAGAGAAAGTCTAGTAAGCATAAAGGATACCTTTATTGTATCCTTTTATTCCTCAATGTTTAACTCCTTGAGTGCATGCTCCGCAGCCCTTATTTCCCCATCTTGCTTCGATAAACCCTCTCCTTCTGCGATAAACTTATCCCCAAAGAATACTCCAATTTTAAAAACTCTCCTATGGTCAGGACCACGCTCATCGAGTACTCGATACGTAGGAGTCACTCGCATTCTTTCCTGGATCACTTCTTGAAGATAGCTTTTTGGATCTTTATAGAGTCCCGCCTGAATAACTTCATCAATATGGGTAAATACATAGGCATCGATAAATTTCTTTGCAATACCATACCCTCGATCCAAGTGGATTGCTCCCACAATTGCCTCGAGAGTATTCGCGAGAATCACTTCTCGTGCACGGCCAGTATCTTTTGCCTCACCCGCAGAGAGAAAGATAAACTTTCCCACTTGAAGACCCTGCGCAACACGTGCAAGGATCTGATAATTAACAAGTGCCGAGCGTAAACTCGTAAGTTTTCCTTCGTCATGATCTTTGTACTTCAGAAAAAGATCTTCCGTGATGACAAGCTCAAGGACTGCATCCCCGAGAAATTCTAAGCGCTCGTTATGAGAAACTCCCCACTTAGGATTCTCATTAAGATACGAGCGATGCGTCAATGCCTCAAGAAGAAGTTCTTTTTTTATGAATGAAACTCCAATATTTTTTTCAAGTAATGCAACGTCCACCATAGTCTTATTGTGCTTCAGTTTTTGTTTCTTTTTCGATTTCCTTGGCCCCCTTGCTCCTCTCTTCTTCTTTTGTCATGCCCGACATTTCTTTATAGACTACACCCAAAACACCATTAATAAATTTGCTTGAATTTGGACCTCCGTAATTTTTCGCAAGTTCAATTGCTTCATTAATAGCTACTTTGGGGGGAACCTCATCGTGATCGGCATAAAGAAGTTCATAAAGACCGATACGTAAGATATTCCGATCGATATTCGCAATTTGATTCAGTGGCCACTCAGGAGCGGCACGAACAATAATGCGATCAACCTCAGGCATGTGATTAATAACACCTTGAATAATTTTCCAAATAAACTCCGGCTCATCAATGCCCGGAGCAAATTCATTAATATTGCGCTCAACAATTTCAGTCAGAGAATTCTTTTGATTAAAGAAATCCCACTCGTAAAGCGATTGCAGTACGACCGAACGACCAAGATGTCGAGTTGCCATAATACGTAACCTACTTCTTCTTAATTTCGAGCTCTACTTCTTTTATCGCCTTTCCGCGATAGAATCCACACTGCATACAATACTTATGAGGCATTGCCGGAGCGCCACAATTCGTACACGGAAGAAGAGTAGACTTCCTAAGATTAAGCTGGGAACGCCTATTACCTACCTTAGACTTTGTATGACGTTTTACTGGTACACCACCCATAATTTTTCAATAGAAGAATAATGGTTTTATTATTGAGCATGATTAATAAAAAGTCAAATCGATAAAAAAGAAGCTATTCATTTAAGGGCTTCACGCGATAATTCGCTGAATGATGCAATTTCAAAAACAATATTTATATTAATCTGTTAAATATATTTACTACAGAAACTTACTCTGTGTATTTCTGAAAGTCCATGCCTTAGAAGCGCTTCTCTGTGCATTTTTGTTCCGTAACCCTTATGAATATCGAAACCATACTGAGGATAACGTCTATTGCGTCGTATCATGGCATCATCCCTACTCACCTTCGCCACAATAGAAGCAAGCTTTATCGCATCATATGTCTCATCTCCTCTTATAAACGAAGCATGACGCAGATGATGCCCAAGAAATATTCCTGCATCAGTGATAATTTCACACTGAGAAGATGAAATTCTATTTGCATTCATTAATGCATTGCATGCCCGCCGCGCAGCCCTATTTGTTGCATTACGTATATTGATCGAATCGATTACTGAATGACTCACAAAAGAAAGTGCGTACGGAAATTTAAAAATATTTTTTACTCTATAAAACCACAACTCACGTTTCACAGAACTCATTTTTTTCGAATCCTTAAGAATCCCGTAATCTCTAAATGAATAATTGCAAGGCACTGCAATTGCCGCAACAGCAA
>Ga0208375_1000835_pt1 | contig 39072 bp, 46 predicted proteins | sample RifOxyD1_FD_184038 | JGI IMG/M metagenome (GOLD analysis project Ga0208375, IMG submission 184038) | Soil microbial communities from Rifle, Colorado - Rifle Oxygen_injection D1 (SPAdes) | ecosystem: Environmental > Terrestrial > Deep subsurface > Rock core/Sediment | place: Rifle, Colorado... | reverse complement strand
CATTATTAAAAGTATATTCCTTTATTTCTACCATTCTTTTTAAGCTAATACTCCGAATATTTTTTGTTTGAACCTTTTACCTTTTCAATAGGATATCTAATCTCATTTTTAGTAATCTTTTTATTTAGTTCTGTAGTTAAATCTAAATTATATCTTTCAGCTAATCTAATTAAAAAGTATAATATGTCAGCAACTTCTTCTGAAAGTTCTTCTCTCTTTTTTACATCCTCAAACATTGCGTCGACTTCTTTTTCGGATTTAAATCGAAAATGTTCTAACAATTCAGAAGCTTCGGTAACTATTGCAATAGTTAAATCTTTAGCATTATGGAATTGATCCCAATCTCTATCATCACAGAATTTTTTTATTAAGTCTTTTAATTCTTTAATATTAGTTTTATGGTCCATAAGCCTATTAAAAGGCCTATTCTTATAAATTTAACCTTCTTACAGTCAAAAATAGTCTATTTATTCTTCCAGTTAACATTAACTTTCACGTTACTATCAGAAACATTATTTCTAAACCAAACCTTTAATGCAATTATTCCAATAATACCCATCAGAATTGCAACGCCCATAAACCAAACTCTTAATTCAGTTACATTTCTTCCAAACAAAACATCCAGATAAGATATTCTTAGTAAAATTATTCCTAACACAATTGCAAAAACTGCAGAAAATATAGGACTTCTTCTAACAAATCTTCTAATTTTATAAAAAATTCTTCCAATACTAAACCTAGAATGATTATGATAATTATGATGTTTGAAATGATGGTGTCTGTGATGTCTTCCCATGATAAGGCTAAATACTTTTAATATTTAAATTTATCCTAAATAACTCAACTTCTCCTTTATAGCAGCACCTCTCGCTGTCTTCAAATAATCTTCCTCTATTCTTTTATACTTCTCCATATCCTCACTATCAACAGAATTCTTTACCTTTTTCAATGCATCTTTAAAATTATCCATCTTTACTTCTTTTGCATTCTTATCTTTACGTAAAGCTAATATTGCAGCTTCTCTACAAAGAGCTTCTATATCAGCACCAGTATAATTATTAGTTCCTTTACTTAATTCATTAATATTAACATCTTTAGCTATAGGCATACCTTTAGTATGAACCTTTAATATCTCTAATCTTGATTTCTCATCAGGAACAGGAATTAATATTACCCTATCAAATCTTCCAGGTCTTAACAAAGCAGGATCTATCATATCAGGCCTATTTGTAGCTGCAATAACTAAAACATCATTTAATTCCTGTAACCCGTCCATTTCAGATAATAAAGTATTAACCATTCTTTCAGTAACCTTTTCTCCAAATTCCATTCCTCTCTTATGAGCTATAGAATCTACTTCATCAAAAAATATAATTGTAGGTGCAGCTTGCCTTGCTTTCTCAAATATCTTTCTAACACCCTTTTCCGACTCTCCCACGAACATATTCAGAAGCTCTGGACCTTTTATTAAAATGAAATTTGCTTCACTTCCATTTGCAACTGCTTTTGCAAGTAAAGTTTTTCCAGTTCCAGGTGGTCCATATAACAAAACTCCTCTCGGAGGTTTTATTCCCATTCTTTTAAAATTTGCAGAATATTTTAGTGGCCACTCGACTGCCTCTTTAATTTCTTCTTTAATACTTTCCAAACCACCTATCTGCTCCCAAGTAGTATTTGGTTTTTCAATTAATACTTCTCTTAAAGCAGAAGGTCTTACTAATCTCAAAGCTTCTTCAAAATCTATAGGCGTAACAACTAATTTATCCAAAACTTCCTTGGGTATAGGATTCTTATCTCTTAATTTTATTTCAGGTAATAATCTTCTTAAAACATTCATAGCAGCTTCTTTTACTAAAGCACTCATATCTGCACCAACAAATCCATGCGTTCTTTCTGCAAGTATATTCAAATCTTTAGTTACCCCTTTTTGACTTGCCTCTTCCATAGCCTCAGAAAGAATTTCCAACTCTATTAACTCGCGAGTATAATCAAACAATTCTTTACCCAAATCTTCTTTTCTAGATTCTATAAATTTAATTCTTGGATCATTCTTATCAACAGACTTTCTATAAATTTCTAAGCCATCTAATTCTTTTACTTCTTGATAAATAGACTCTATTATCTCTTTTTTATATTTAAGATCAGATAAATTAGAAACTCTCTTTAACAAGACCTCATTTTTTGAAAGATCTTCACTAAGTTCTCCTACTCTTTTATTATTCTGTTGTATAGAATTTTTAATGCGTCCAATTAAAGTTTCATCATTAGTTTTTAATTCTTTTTCAGCTTCTTTAATCTTAATTCTAAGTAATATTATTTCGTCATTTAATTTTTTCTTTTCATCAATTATTTCTTTAATCTTAGAATCAATTTTACTAATTAAAACTTCTGAAAAAATATCTAAGTGAATCTTTCCTCTCAAAGGCATATTTCTTGTATGTATCTGTAAAATATTATATCTTCCTTTAACATCAGGAACACCAATTGAAATTTCTCTATCAAATCTTCCAGGTCTACGTAAAGCAGGATCAATTGCATTTGGTCTATTTGTTGCACCAATAACAACCACTCTTCCTCTTGATTTTAATCCATCCATTAAAGTTAACAATTGAGAAACAACTCTTCTTTCTACTTCACCATGAACTTCTTCTCTTTTTGGTGCTATAGCATCAATCTCATCAATAAATATAATTGTCGGAGCATGTTTCTCAGCTTCTTCAAATAATTCTCTAACTCTTTTTTCACTTTCACCATAATACTTATTCATAATTTCAGGACCATTAATTAAAATGAAATGAGCTTCTGATTCATTTGCAACTGCCTTTGCAAGTAAAGTTTTTCCACATCCAGGTGGACCATGTAACAAAACTCCAGCAGGAGGTGAAATACTCAACCTTCTAAATATTTCTGGGTGTCTTAATGGTAATTCTACCATCTCTCTAACTTTAGTTATACTTTCTTTCAATCCACCTATATCTTCATAAGTAACATCAGGAACAGATTCTTCAACAACATCGATTGCATTTGGATTTAATTTTACTTGTGTTCCATCGGTAATCAACACAGCTTGTTTTGGTAAAACATCTGCAATTACAAATTTCAAACCACGCAAACTAAAATCACTAAAATTTTCTTCAAACACATTAAATATTTCTTCTAAATTAGGAGTATCAGACATAACTTTTGTTCTTCTTCGAGCACCACCAAGAGAAACTATATCACCTTTAACAACTGCTCTTCCAAGTAAACCTTTTTTAAAAAGATCAGGATGAGCTTGAACCATCACACCTTTTTGTGCCGGTGCAACAGTAATTGCCTTTGCTTCTTTCACATCAGCTTTTCTTACAATTACATTTTCACCAATTGCAGTCTTTGCATTTTTTCTGATTATACCATCCATTCGAATAATTGCTTGACCAACATCAGAAGGATATGCTCTATCAACCAAACCAACAGTTACTCTATCACCTTCAATCTCAACAATATCTCCTTGTCTTACACCTATAGAACGCATAGCTTCAGAGTCAATTCTAATTATACCCTTGTAAGCCTCTTCTTGCAAAGCTTCCATTACCTTTAACTGAATCCCCTCGGCCATACTAATTCTAACCTCAGTCAGTTTAATAAAGTTTTTGCTATCTAATTTAAGAGTGGTTATTTATAAATAAATTTAAGTTTATCATAAACAAAACTAAAAACACTAGGCATTTTTAATATAATTTCTTAACTCTTTTACACTTTTAAACTTATGATACTTCCCTTTCCTTATCTTCTTAAGCTTTCTTAAATATTAGTCAACGACATAAATAGTGCATAAAGTTCTGCATAAAAATATGACTATCCCAAAAATCTTCCAAAACCTCCTGCATAGCATCAATAGTCTTAAAATGCTGTGATCTTGTTACAGCATTTTTGGTTACTTTCCAACAGGTTTCAATAGGATTAAGTTCTGGTGAATAAGGAGGTATATATTCAACTGCAATCCATTTATTTTGTGTTTCTAATAAACTTTTTACACAATCAGTTTTATGAAATCCTGCATTGTCAAGAATAAGCACATATTTTTTGCTTGAATCAAGCCAAGCAAAAAAATCTTTTAGAAAAAAGCTAAATGTTAAACTGTTTTGTGCAATATAGAAATCATAATAAAATTTTGATGAACTAGTAAGTGCGCCAAATACAGTTAACTTCTTATTGCTCCAAAAGAAAGCTCTTTTTGGTTTCTTTCCTTTAAGAAACCAAATTCTTTTATAATCTGTATTTAATTGGAAGCTTGCTTCATCAATAGCAACTATTTCATAGCCCACATACTGCGATTGAAGTTTTTTTTAAAGTCTTCACGAAATTTATCAACTTTATTTTGGTCATGACGAAGATGTTGGGGTCTTGGAGTAATTAAAGAAAAACCCAGTTTATGCATAATTCTTTCAACATGACGCATTGTATAAACTTCACCAATTTCTTGGTGAATAAGTTCCCCAATCTGTTTTGTGCTTACAGCACAATATTGGTTGTTTGCTAATTCAATTTCTCTGAGAATTAGTTCTTTAAGTCTATAGAGAGTTTTTCCTTTTAGTTTTGTTGGTCTACCACTTCGTGGTAGATTTTGTACAGTGCCTTTATTTTTATACTTAGCAAGAAGTCTACTTATGGAAGTCTGATGACATCCTAGCAATTCAGCTATTTCTTGTTGAGTTTTATTTTTTTCATCCCATTTTAGAACTAATTTTCTTTCATTTATTGGTATCATAAATATAAGAAAGAAGTACTTATTTATATGCTTTTCTTTTGTCGGAAACTATATTCAGGCTTTATATCAAATTCATCCTCGTCTTTAACTGATTTCATTTTAATCTAAACTAATTAATCCTCCTCCATTTATAACCCTCACGCATCCATGTCCTCTTGTCATACCCAGAAATAAGACTTAAATCTTAACTCTAAAAGGCCATTTATAAACAACTTTGAAAAGCTTTAAAAATTTATACATTTTTAATAAAATATGACTAAAGAGTTGAACATACTTCAAACCCGAGAAAAGAAAGAAAAAGGTAAAATTATAGAATTTGAATTATTTGGTAAAACAGAATTTATCCCAACTAGACAATTTGATCCTACTCTAAGCCATTTTTTTGGAGAATATGTAATAGATAATTCTCTTAAAAACCCAGAAAAATTTAATACAAACGTAATAGTGGGTTACCTAATAAAAATATGCCCTCCACCTGAAGATAAAATAATCCTTAGTCTTTCAAACCAAAAAAATAACCCTTTCTATACTTATACTCTAGATGTGAATGCAATCAAATCTTCTAAAATAATTAACGAATCAGAGTTTAATATAACTAAAAATATTAACCAAATGCCTGATGAAGAAATAGACGATTTAAAATGGGGATTACTTTCAGCTAATACTCTTGTTACAATTTCTTTACAAAATAACATAAAAGAAACAAATTCAGCTGATAATATCATTACACGTCTTGAACCCTTAAATGAATCTATTTTTCTAAAAAAAGAAATTTTAGGATATATATGTAATACTTCTGCTATTAAACCAGCATTAGGATTAGGGATATCCCCTGCTTATAACTTATCTAGAAGCGGAATTTACAACAAAATTTATGAAATACCTTTTGAAATTATAGAATCATTAAAATATAGAAGTAGATTGAATTCTGATGCTTATTTATAAAGAATTTTAAGTTTATAAACAACTTTGAAAAGCTTTAAAAATCTAAGTTTATTAAAAAAATTATGGCAAACGAAAAAACTTCAACAATTCCAAAACCAGACACGCCCAAGTGTATACGCAGTAGACTTAAACGCAATTGCACAAATTAAATTTTTATCTTAATTAAAATGGCTCAAGACTGGAAACAAACAATAGACCCAACATTAAGAACCTACCTAGAAACCTTAATCTTAGAATCGCAAAAACATAGAAATTCTTATTCAAATTCAAAAAACAAAGCAAATGCACAATTATGGATTGCAAATGCAATTCTATCAAAACAAGTTACTGATTTAAATTTAAAAGTCAAATTCTTAGAAAAAGCTCTTCAAGAGTTATCACCTGGAAAATCAAAGAAAACTTCAAAAGAAGATGAAACAGAAATAAAGAAAATTCTAAGTTCTTTACAAAAAATGTGATTTTAACATTACGCTTACAAAGCCAATTTTTATTTTTAGCCTCTTGAGGGTTTTAACCCGAAAAGGCTGGCATTGATAAAGGTTCATCTTATCGGAACTTTTATAAACCCCTCATTTTTCTTATTTATTATGACAGAAATCAGACAAGAAGAAGCAGCGAGCCTTAAACCGGGCAGATATGTTATATTTGACGGTAAAGCCTGTATTGTTAAAGATAACCAAATATCAAAAACAGGTAAACACGGTCATGCTAAATGTAGAATTGATGCTATTTCTATAGTAGCCAGTCAAAGAATAGTTAAAATGATTATGGGTAGTGATAGAGTAGAAGTACCTATAATTGAAAAGAAAACTGCCCAAGTTTTAACAATCAATGGAAACAAAGCTTCAGCAATGGATACTGAAACTTATGAAACAGTTGAATTAATAATCTCAGAAGAACTTACTTCAGAAGTAAAAGAAGGTTCAGAAGTAGTTTATTGGATAGTTTTAGATGAAAAAGTAATAAAACAGGTAAATAAAAAATGACAAAATTCCCAGAAGCAGCAGCAAGATTATTTAGAAGAGTTTATGTCTGTAGAAAATGTAAGAACAAACAAAAAGCAGATGTTTTAAAAGTCTTAGAAAAAACAGTAAGTTGTAGAAGATGCGGCTCAAAGAGATTGAGACCAATCAAAAGTAAGAAGTAAAAACTAAGAGGTGTTTTTTGAATATAGATTTAATTTTACTTACAGTATTTGGTTTAGTTATACTTCTGATACTTTTACTAAACAAAAAGAATGTAGCTATAGAAAAAATTATTTTTCCAATATTTTATGTTGTAATGTACAGAACAAAATTGGGTTTGAAATTAATGAATAAATTCTCAAAACACAAGATTCTTTCATTGATAGGTATTATTTCTATTATCATAGGTATACTAGGTATGGCTATAATATCAACCGTAATTATTTTTGGAGTAATACCCATAATCTACAGCCCACTAGAATCTCAAAGTAGTGTTTATCCTTTACTTCCAGGAGTTCAAATTCCAGGTTACCCTAACCTTTCATTCTTTCATTGGATTATTGCAATAACTATTTTAGCCGCAGCACATGAATTTGCGCATGGAGTTTATGCAAGACGCCACAATATCAAGGTAAAATCATCAGGATTTGCTTTCTTAGCAATCTTTCTTCCAATTCTACCCGCAGCATTTGTAGAACCAGATGAAAAAAAATTATCAAAACGTTCACCAAAAGCACAATTAGAAGTTTTTAGCGCAGGACCATTTGCAAACCTAATTTTATTTATAATTTTCTTAGGGATATTCCTAGTAATCTCACCAATAGAAGCAAATACAATTAATACACAAGGAGTTATAATTTATGATATAACCGATAATTCAACATTTAATACGCTTCCAGAAAAAAATGAGATCATTACAGAAATAAATGAAATAAAAATCTCAAATGCAAAACAACTGGACAATCAAGTCAAACTTTTAGCAAACACAAATACAACCCTAAAAACAAATTCATCAAATTATAATATTAACTTAGATAACAAAACTAAATTAGGCATTCTTGCTTCAGATTATTCAATAGGATATAAACCTGAAATGCAAGCAAAATATGGTTCATTCTTGCTTAAATCATTTTCATGGACAAAATTATTATTCCTATGGATGACTTTAATTAACTTATTTGTAGGCCTAATGAATCTCCTGCCCATTTTCATAACTGATGGTGGAAAGATGATACAATCATTAGCTTTGTTAATAACCAAACACCCTAGACACAGTAAAAGGATCTGGTTATGGATAAACTCATTTTTCTTACTCCTTATGGCTATTTTAATCTGGCCTTGGATTTTAAAAATCATAAAGATTATAATATCTTTGTTCTTATAACTAAAATATGTATGTAGACATCCACGCACACTTAGATTTAGTAAAAAACTTAGACAAAGTAATACAAAGAGCTAAATCTAAGGGTATAACAAAAATAATCACTTCCGGTTTAGAAACAACTACAAACAAAAAAGCTCTAGAAATTGCAAACAAATATGATATTGTGCAGGCTTCTTTATCCTTATTTCCAAGAAGTGTACTACGTTCTGAAAATTTTAAGCATTGGGATTATGATATAGAATCAGAAAAAGAATTTATTATTCAAAACAAAAACAAAATTGTGGCAATTGGAGAAACAGGATTAGATTATCATTGGACAGGAAAAAAACAAGAACAGATAGAATTATTTAACAAAGTCATAGAACTTTCAGAAGATCTAAACAAACCTTTAATAGTTCACTGTAGAGATGCAGAAAAAGATGTATTTGAAATTTTAAAAACAACAAGCAAAAAAGATATAGTTATTCATTGCTACACCGGTCCATTAAAACTTGCACTAGATACAAATTATTTTTTTAGCATTCCTCCAGCTATAGTTAGAATGAAAAATTTCCAAGAACTTGCAAGAAACATTCCACTAAATAAATTACTCACAGAAACAGATTCTCCTTTTCAATCCCCTCTAAAACATCTTAGAAACGAACCTTGTTTTGTCCCAAAAACAATTGCAAAAATCTCTGAATTAAAAAAAGTTGATTTAGAAAGAGTAAGAAAAGTAATTTATTATAATGCAATAAAATTATTTTAAAAACTGCCAATTCTAACTAATTAATCCTCCAAAAAAACACCCTCCTAATATATTTCAGTTATAACACCTCCTTTAGTCTGCTTAAGCTTCATTACAATAACCAATCATAAATGCGGCTTCCATAGCAGATATCTCGTCATTTTCAAATAAGTCTTCTATATCTTGTTTATCTAGTTCTCCTCTATCTTTTTTCCTTCTCAACTCACTAGTTCTTTTCATATCCACCACCCCCACTTTTTGGCTAATACTATTAAAGTAAAGTTTATATATATGCTTTGTCTATATATTTTATATTAAGTATATAGGGTATATAAAATGTCATTTAGAAAGCTTATAAAGTTCGGAAACGAAACATACATTGTTTCTTTACCTAAGCCCTGGATACTCAAAAATAGGCTTAAAAAGGGGGATAATATTTTTATCACTGAAGAATCAGACTCTTTAACAATAACACCTGAATTTAAAAAGCCAATTAAACCCGCCTATGAAATAATCATAGATATAGAAAATAAGTCAAATGAAAGAGTCTTAAGAGAAATAATTTCTGCTTATATTAATAATTATTCAACAGTCACCTTAAAAAGCAAAAATATTGGTAAAAGAAGTGTTGAACTTCGTGAAATAATTCATAGATTAATTGCACTAGAAATAGTCGAAGAAGATGACACTAAAATTATAGCAAAAGATTTTCTTAATTTAAATGATATTTCTTTAACAGATTTAATTAGAAGAAAAGATACCATCATAAAAACTATGTTTGGAGAAACACCATCAATTCCACTTAAAGTCTCAATAAATTCAATAATTTCAAGAGATAATGATATGAATCGAATGACTTTCCTAGCATTAAGAGTTATAAAATCTGCCCTACAAGATCAAACATTACAAAAAGCATTAAATCATACACCCATTGAACTTTTTGATTTATGGATAGTGGGTTATCATCTTGAAAAACTTTCAGAAGAAATAATGAAAATTGCGAAGATATTCATAGAAATAGAATTATCAAAACAAAAAGAAAAACAAGTTTTAAATATTTACAAAAAAATCTCAAAGTTTTATAATATTACTATGACAGCCTATTATAAAAAGGATGTTCAGTTAGCTTATTCTGTTTCAGATGAAAGAGCCTTTATTAATAAAGCTTGTGTAGATATACTTTCAAAAAACAATCCAAGATATCTAGAAACTCTAACTGAAAGATTTAAAGTCATGACCTCTATCATACACACAATCTGTAGAAAAGTCTATAGTTAATAATTGATAATACAATCTAATCTAAAAACCATAAAGTTTTTTAGTTTATCTCTTTAATTAGATTTATGCTTAACCCAGAACTAAGAAAAAAAGATTTGTATAAACAGGGATATAGATTTGCAGGCTCACACAGTGCCATTAAACCTTGTTTATGGCTTAAAAAATCTTTAAACAATCAAGGGGCTTGTTACAAAAACAAATTTTATGGTATACAAAGCGAAAGATGCATTCAGTCAAGTTTAGATATAGATTATTGTAATCTTTCTTGTGTGTGGTGCTGGAGAGATATAAATTTTAAAACGAAATCTCAAAAAAAGTGGGACTCTCCAAAAGAAATTCTGAATAATCTAACAAAGGAACATATAAAACTAATTCAAGGTTACGGTGGAAATGAAAATGTTTCAAAAGAAAAATTCTCGAATGCTAACCAACCAAAACATTTCGCCTTAAGTTTAAGCGGAGATGCTTGTAATTATCCCCGTCTTCCAGAATTATTAAGAGAAATAAAAAAAAGAAAAATGACTTCATTCTTAGTAACTAATGGAACCTATCCTAAAATGTTGAAAAAAATACTAAAACAACAACCAACTCAATTATATTTAACTCTTCCTTCTTATGATGAAGAAAGTTTTAATAAACTATGTAAACCTCGGTCAAAAGAGCTCTGGAAAAATATTTTAAGCTCATTAAAACTCCTCCCAAAATTCAAAAGAAATACTTTAAGATTAACTTTAGTAAAAAATCTTAATCTAAAACATCCAGAAAAATATGCTAAATTAGTCAAAAATCTAAATATTAAATTCATAGAATTAAAAGCAGCTATGTGTGTAGGCTATGCAACAGAACGAATAGACTATAAACAAATGCCTCTGCATCCAGAAATAAAAGCTTTTGCAGAGCAACTTGCAAAATTAATAAATTATAAAATCATAGACGAATCTAAAGAATCAAGAGTTTGTTTGTTAATGAAAAGAGATTCGAAAGATAGAAAGATTCAGTTTTAATCTATCTTTATCTTCCTTAAAATCTTAAATTCATGGTTTCTAACCAAATCAGTTTCATTAAAATCTGAATATTCCTGAATATGCTCTTTAAAATAAGGGATTATAGTTTTTTCAAAATGTTTTAAATAAGGCTCTGCATCTTTCAAATCATTTAATTTCTTAGCTAGTACACAATCAAGTTCCCAAATAATCCAATAAGGCTCATTTGTTATTTTGTCCACATCTATATCAAATGGAAAAAGTTTACAATCCACAGGTTTAATACTATGAATGTTACATTTTTTATTATCACTATAAAAATAACATTTTGTTGCGTTAATTAATTTACTTATATCATAACCTCTTGCTTTTATTAAATTTAAATCAGGTTTAGTTAGAAACAAAGGTAATTCTATAACTTCGCTATTACAACATTTTACCTTGCAATCTAAACACTCTTTCCACATAGACTTCATTTTAAATCTCAATTAATTTCCCGCCACCCGGATTTATTAATACTGTATTTTGAATAAAATCTACCTTTCCAGCATTCTCATGTAAATGCCCACTCAAAACTAAAGCAGGTTTTTTATTAATAATAAATTCTCTTAAAGGAATTAAACCTCTATATCCCATTTCTAATTTATCAAGCATTGTTTTAAATGGAGGCATATGTGTAACAATAACTAATTTTTTGCCTTTAATATCCAAGTTTTCCACAAAATCACAAAAATCTTCACTTTCTTGAACAAACCCTCCACCACCATAACCTAAAAAAGTATAATCTTCAAATTCAAAAAAATTTTTATGCAAATTAATAATACTCTTTCCAGAAATAGATTCTATTTGTGCTATTGATTCATGATTACCATGAAGAATAAGAAAAGGTATTTCTAAATCAAATCTACTAATGTGCTTTTTTAAATCACCCCCAAAATCAGTCAAATCTCCACAACAAACTAAAACATCTGGTTTAAACACGCTAATATCACTTAAAATTTTATCAATTTTCTTAGTTTCGCCATGTACATCTGTAAAAGCGTATATTTTCATTAAAACCTTAACAAAAAAGAGAATTATAAAACTTTCCAAAAAAAGAAAAAAAGAAAAAGTTAGTCTTTGTCTCTTTGTAAATAACCTAACATAAAACCCACTTCATCATCATCTAATTCTTCTTGCTCAAACAGCTTCTTTACTCCAACTTTAGTGTAAATGTCGTTTTTCATGCTTTACACCCCCTAAAATCATAATGCCTAACATAGGCAAACAACTAAGTTGTATACTTGTTAATTTTTGTATTGTTCTATGGTCCAAAGCTACCATTAAAACCACCCCCAAAAGTTGATATTACTAGTCAAGGCAACTATCTTTAAAACCCTCACGCATCCATGTCATCTTGTCATACCACTGAGAAGTACTATTAACCAAACACAAACTTCCAAGTCAAACAGTTAAATAATGGAAGTATTAACATTAACACCCCTAAAATAAATAATGCAATAATTAAGTAAATTAATATCTCTTTAGGCTCCATAAATTTAGTATCTTTTTGACGTTTAAACTTAAATAGTTTAAAAAACAAAAATGGGACTAAAAAAGATTGCAAAACATAAAACGTACACCAAATAGAAGGAGAATCAGTACACACATTAACAGAAAAGAAAAAATAGCCAAATAAAACATAAATTGCACTTAATATAAATGAAGCATCTGCTATAGTTAAAAGATATAATACTAAAGTTCTTTTAGATTTATTATCTTTCATCTCAAAATAAATCTTAATTGCACAGACATGCCAATAAATAAATAATAATAACCAAATTGCTGCCCAGAAAAACACCGAATTATGTTTCAAATAAAAACTTGATGCACTAAAGTCCATAGGAACAATCAAAATCTGCAAAATAACAAATAAAATAAAAATTAAAGCAATCCAAGAACCTATCTTTTTATTAGACAACACCTCCAATGATTTTAACAGAAAATATACTGCACAAATAGAGATTATCAATCCCATTTTATAAACAATCTGATTATTAGTAACCAAAGCCAAAAATTCAAAAAATTGATGTAAACCTATACACATAAACCCAATTAAAACCGTCCTCAAGAAACACACTTTCCATTTGTCTTTAAATTTTTTAATATAAAAAAGATAATAAACTAAGCAAGAAACTAGTATAATTAAAGCGCTAATAAGCTGGACTTCTTTACTGTAGCACATTTAATGTCTAAAACACTCTAAGTTTATATTTTTTACTTTACAAAGAACTTTCTTTTCAACTCATCTTTCTCTATTCTTACTGCTCTTGCATCAATTAAAGAACTTACCTTTCTATGTAAAGTTCTTTCAGTCTTATCACCACCTGATTTAACATACTCTTGATGCAACTCAGAAAAACTCAAACCTGGATTCTGTTTAATCAATTCTAAAATTTGCCTTTCATCTTCATCCAATTCTTTATGATTATAATTCACCATATTTCCAATTGCTTTAGAAACATCATCTTTAGATATTTTTCTAGAATTTCTTGCTTCAGCAATATTTCCAGATTCTTTTAATAAAAACAAGCCAACTCTTAAATCTCCAATCTCAAAAGTTTTATCACTAATCATTTTTATCTCTTCTAAACCAATTACACCTTCATAAAAAGCATATCCAACTCTTTGCTTTAAAATTTCATAGATTTCTTCAAGACTATATTTTTTAAATTCAACCTTAGACAACATCAAACGTGATTTAACTCTTTCATCAATAGAATTAATCCATTCTTCATCATTTACAATTAAAATCAAAGTTTTCCTATAAATATCTTCAACTACATGGTATAAAAAATCTAAATCTTCTAATTGATCAGCTTCATCTAAAACAAAAACAACTTGAGTTTTATTCATCTTAGAAATCAAACTTCCCAAAATCTCTTCACTTCTTTTATTTTGAGCCCAAGGATAATTTAACAAATTACAAATCTCAGTAATTATTTTATAAGAAGTATTTTTCTTCCAACAATTAATAAAAAGAACACTTATATCCTCGGCTTTTTCTTCAAGCTCATCTAAAACATGTTTAGTCGCAACAGTTTTTCCAATTCCAGGACTTCCAAAAATAATTAAATTTCTTCCGTTCTTTTTTTCGAACAAAGGTTTTATCGCACCTGCAACTGTATGTTGCTCATTCTCTCTATAAGGAATTAATTTAGGAACAAAACTTGGATCCAAAGCAATATCATTTTTGAATATACTTTCCTCACCACCCAGAGCATCATCAAAAAAACTCATATTTCTTCAACTCCATCTTTAGTCAGAGCAACAAATCTCATCCCAACACCCATTTTTAACAAAGCACTCATCAAAGCAAGATGTTCTTTACCACTTCCAGAAATAATATTAACCCCCACTTCAAAACCCTTAATTTTATCCTTCAAAAAATTATAAATATCATCCCTTAATTCTTTTATACCCTTCTCTTCGTCTATCAAAAGAACTTCAACATTAGCTTCAGCTTTAAAATTCTGCCTTCCAAATTCATTAGTTAGAATAAAGGTTTTATCCCATTTGCCTTCTTTTATAAGTCTTGCAACATGTCCCCAAGTGCCTTTTCCACTAGACAAACAAGCAACTAATTCAGTCATAGAATTACAACTAACTTATCATTTAAGTAATTAACTATACTTTAAAATATACTAACCAAACTTATATTTACTAATTAAAATAGATAAAGACAATAAGAACACTATAAAATTTGCAATCATTAGCAGAAAAAAATTTGTTGATAAACCAAAAGAAATCTGAAATTCTATAAGTAACATCTACATCCATCTACTCAAATCTTTAGTAGATTTAGTTTTCCAAGCTTTAATTGTTTGAGGCATAAAAGAAACTATAGACAACAAAGTAGTAATATATCCAATAAGTTCTATATAAATCATCATTTATAAAGAAAAAAAGAAGTATTTAAAGTTTAGCATTCTCTAAACCCAAATAAAACTCACTTATAAATCTGATACTCCTTAAAAGTCAGAAAAATCATAAAGTATATAAGTAACTTCTATCTCTAAAATCATTGGAGGGGTAACATGGTTGGTACAATCGCAGAATATTCAAAATCAAATGATGTAGATGGCATAAAGGAGCTTGTGCCAGCAATAATAAGAAAAGGTTTGGAAAACATCAACATGACAATGTTTGATGAAGAAACGAAAACTAAACTTCTTGATGCTGTTGGTGAAGAAATGTTCAGAAAAGGCATGGTTAAAGATGCCATGAAAGTTCTAAGCATGACTGGTAACAAGAAAAAGCTTGAAGAAATTGGTGATTATCATGTTGGTATTGGTCTTTTCGGAACTGCAATAGATGCTTATGCTTTAGCCAATGCAAGAGAAAAACTAATTTATACAGGTGAAAAATGCCTAAGAAATGGAAGTCTTTCAGATGCAATCAAAGCTTTCAAAAATGCAGATCACAAAGAAAAATTAATTGAAGTTGGTGACTGGTGCATCCAAAGAGACAAAGTTGACCTAGCAATAGAAGTCTATAGTGCATTAAACAACACAGAAAAATTAGTTATGCTTGGTAATCGTTGCTTAGAACAAAACATGCTTGCAAGTGCAGGTAATGCTTTCGAAGCAGCAGATGATAAAAAAGGTTTAAGCAAATTAGGAGATATTTTCTTGAAAGCTGGAGTTCTAGTAATGGCTCTAAAATATTACAAACTATCAGGCAATGATTTAATGGTAGAATTTATAAAAGAAAATTTCTCAGAAAGAGATTTAGAAAAAATCTATGCTTAAGAAGGTTTATAAAAAACCTTTCTTTTTTCTTTATTTATGATTAATATTCCATACATTCCAGAAATAAACATTTTTTCAATTAAAATTCACACATGGGGTTTATTTGCAGCTTTAGCTTTCTTAGCAGCTTATCTTTTATCCATCAAACGTACAAAATACAAAGACTACATTTCAAATCAAATAATTCTAACTTTAATTGCTAGTTTTATAGGTGCAAGAATATTGTTTATAATTGAAAATTTCCAATTATTCTCAAATAATTTACTTAATATATTCTATATTTGGGATGGAGGTCTTTCATCAAGTGGAGGAATCATATTCGCCTTAATAGTCTCATATATTTACTCAAAAAAGAAAAATATCTCATTCTTAGAAACAGGAAATATCTTGGCTCCAGGCATAGCCCTAGCTTTCCTACTCGGTAGAATCGGTTGCTTATTCGGAGACATTCACTTAGGCATGCAAACAACACAATACCTTCCATGGGCAATAATGCAAAACTCAATACCTTCACACCCAATAAAATTATATTATATACTCGCACTATCATTAGTCCTTATTACAATCTACTTAGTAAATAAATTCAAAAAACACGTAGAATTCTACATACTAACAATTACTTACTCAATAACAAGATTTATCTCAGAATTCTTTGTCTTAGAACCAAGATATTTAAATTTAACAATTGCACAATCTGTTTCAATTGGCCTTTTAATCCTAACTTTAACACTGTTAATCATAAAAACCAAACACAAAGCTTAAAAATTAAAGCTTCTAATCTTATTTTAATCTAAAATGACTTACAAAATACAATACTATGAAGATAAATGCATAGGCTGTGGTAGTTGTAAAGCTGTCTGTGAAGAAAATTGGGATATTATAGAAAAAAAAGGAGCGTATAAAGCAGAACCAAAGAAAACTGAACTAAAAGATCTTAGTTGCAATCAAGATGCAGCAGATGCTTGTCCAGTTGAAGCCATAAAAATAGTCAAAAAATAATTACATAGCGAGGTGTAAAAATGACAGAACACGAACATAAAAAACATGAAGAAAAAATAGAGCACAAAGAACATGAAAAAAAGAAAAGTTCATTCAAATTTAAAAGTTTATTAAATTGGAAAACTTTGTCTGGAATTCTTGCAATTTTATTTATAATTGCAATACTAACAAATGGATTTTCAAAATCTTGCATCACAGGCGCAATTTCAGCATCAGATGCATCAACAAAATTTGAAACTTTTGTAAAAACAATGCAACCAACATCAACAATTGAAGTAGCATCAATAGAAAAAGAATCGGGTTTATATAAGGTAGAATTTGAAATTGATGGTAAAGAATACTCCTCTTATGTTTCTCAAGATGGAAAGTTATTTGTCTTAGCTGCAATTCCAATGGATGCTTCCACAGCAGATTCAGCATCAAATGATAACACCCCAACTACAACAACCGTTCCAAAAACAGATAAACCAGAAGTAAACCTATTTGTAATGTCTCAATGCCCTTATGGAGTTCAAGCTGAAAATGCAATAAAATCAGTTGCTGAATTATTAAAAGGAAAAATAGACTATAAAATTAGATTTATTGTAAGTGATTTAGGTGACGGAAAATTCCAAAGCCTTCATGGAGATGCTGAAGTCCAAGAAGATTTAAGACAAGTTTGTATTCAATCTAAATTTAATGATAAATATTTAAATTACTTAGAATGTGTTAATAAAGACTACAAAAACGTTGCAACAGTATGGGAACAATGTGCTACAAAGCAAGGAATAACTGTAGCAACAGTAAAAGCTTGTGCAGAAAAAGAAGGTAAAGAATTACTAAGTGCAGATGCTAAACTTTCAGAAGAATTAGATGTTTCAGGTTCTCCAACTTTAATAATAAATAAAGTTGAAGCACAAGTAAAATCTAGATCAGCTGACGGCTACAAAGAAGTAATCTGTGCTACATTTGCAACATCACCAAATGAATGTGGATCTACCTTAGATTCAACAGCTGCAGCTGCATCAGGTAACTGTTAAGGGATTATTCCCTTTTTCTTTTTTATTTTTAATCAAACAAGATAAATTTATATACAACTTATCCTAAAATTTATTATGATATGTTTAATTGCTTTAATCGTGTTTGCGATACTTGCTATCTTCTCAGTTAGTTATAGACCTCTTGCAAAAGAAGCATTTGAATGTGTCTGGTTAAAAACAACTTTTAGAAAATGTAAGGGTTCTTTAGATTTAAGAATTAAAAGTTATATAACTGCAAAATTCATGAAAATTTCACCATCTATAGCAAAAATACTTTACAAATACTTTGAAATTTTCTCTTGGATGTTAGTTCTACTTATGATAATTAGTTTTATTTATTCAGGAATTTCGGTTTATAATTTAGTGGCTTATGGGAATTGTAATGGTGAGGATTCAAATGATATCTGTGTTTTTAACCCGCTAGCAACAAAAACAGTTCAAGATTCCTGTATAGATACTTGTAAAACTCCTGAATGTTTTGCAAATCCACAAAATTGTTCTGCAGATTGTGATTGTACTAAATGTGGGATTTAATATTACCTTTAACTTAACACTACGTTTATATAGTCTATTCAATTATAATTTTTATGAAATCATTATTTGTATTAATTGATAATTTAATTATCCTACTTCAATATATTCCTAACTCTCTAAGAACTGGAAAAGATATAGAAAGAGCGAAAAAAGCAGTAATTCAAATTAAAAATTATACTTATACTATAAAAGCCCTTATTATTAACCATCAAACAAAAGAAAATTTAAAAAAATTATATCAGGCGCATAATAAAGAAATAAAAGACTGGGCAGAACAAGTTACAGCTCTTTTTAATAAATTAGACTCACTTTTAAATGTTTTATATAATGATACAAACAAATTAGAAAGAATAATCAAAGAAAAAAAATATTATCGTTGGCAGGCTGCAATTTCTGACATGGCTTTAGGTATGTTTAACACAGGTTTACATGATTGTGAAAAAAATTTGGAAAGATTAAAAAGCTTAGTAATATTCAAAGAAACAGAGTTAAAAGAAATTATTGAGAACCAAAGACATCTTGCAGAAATAAATAATCAAGCAAAAATAGATAAATTATCTTATGAAGAAATGCTCCTTGCCCAAGAAGAGTATTTTATAAGATTATTAAGTTAACTCTCAGTTAGTTTTTTATATTCAACCCTTTTTATCTAACTTATGGATTTAAAAAAGACAAGAGAGGACTTCCCAATTTTAAAAAAAGGTATTATCTACTTTGATAATGCCTGTAACTCTTTAAAGCCTCTACAGGTTATAAACAAGATTTCAGAATATTATCAAGACTATCCAGCTTGTGCAGGAAGAAGTATACACCAACTAAGCAAAAGAACAACAGAAGAAATATCAAATTCAAGAAGGAAAATAAGAAAATTTTTTAATGCTTCAAAAGATGAAGAAATTATATTCACAAAAAACACTACAGAAGCAATAAATTTACTAAGCAACACCTTAAACTTAAAAAAAGACAATATCATTCTTACAACAGACAAAGAACATAATTCAAATCTTTTACCTTGGCAAAAATTCAAAGTTCAACCAATTAACACAACACCAGAATTCGACTTAAAAGATTTTTCAGAAAAAATAAACACAGCATCATTAGTCGCAATACAACACACTTCTAATTTAGATGGAACCTCAACCCCATTAAAAGAAATAATTAAAATTGCTCATGAACATAATGTTAGAGTTTTAGTAGATGGAGCCCAAAGTGCACCACACAAAGAAATAAATCTAAAAAAACTTGATGCAGACTTCTTCGTATGCTCGGGACATAAAATGCTTGGTCCGAGTGCAACAGGTATCCTTTACGGAAAATTACATTTATTAGATGAAATTCCTCCTTTTTTATTGGGTGGGGAAACAGTTGAAGATTCCACCTATGAAAATTTTAAACTTGCAGAAGTTCCTCACAAATTTGAAGCGGGTTTACAAAATTATGCAGGTATTATTGGATTAGGTTCTGCAATAGATTACTTAGATAAACTTGGAATGAAAAACATTTCAGAGCACGAATTAAAATTAAACAAATTCTTAACAGAATCCCTTGCACCAGAAATAACAACAAAAAACATTCAGCTTCTTGGGCCACATAATTCAGAATTACGTTCAGGAATTTTTAGTTTTAATATTAAAAATATGGATTCCCATAGTGTAGCAATTATGCTTGATCAAACAGACAATATATGTATACGTTCAGGTGCACATTGTGTTCATTCTTGGTTTAACAAACATAACTTAAAAGGTTCTGCAAGAGCATCATTATATTTTTATAACACCCAAGAAGAATGTGAAAGATTCATAATTTCATTAAGAAAAATTATAGAATTAAATTCTTAAACCTGATTTAATCATTTACAGCAACATTTAAATATAAGCTAATATTCTTTATAAATAACTAAAACTATTAATCACATTCACAACTGGGAAAAGAGGTGTGAAAGTTTTTAACAACAATGGCAACAGACAAGAAGCAAAAAATTTCTAGAGACATTCCCTTAGCTGAAATAACCTTGAGGAAATACGAAAAACCCTCCAAAATGCCAAAACGAGAATTAATCAGAAAGGTCTGTTTATCAGTAGGCCTATTACAACCTGGTGACTCAAGGGATATTATCGTTGATGTCTTTAATGTTCTTCTCGAGTCAAAACTCCCCCTAGACTCAGAAGAGATTAGGGAAGACGTGATTAAACTCAGAAAAAAGGAAAGGTTGCCATTGCATGGTATAGCTGCTTCCAACATTAGACGACAAATACGAAGGCTAAGGGAACTATTTTTAGTTGAAAAAATAAAAAACAAATATAGAATTACTGAACAAGAATCTCTGAGTACAATTTTTCAAGAAAAAATCAAAAAGTTTTATATAGAAAGTATTATAATAAGAGTAGAAGACTATTTTAAAAGCATTAAAAACAGATAAAAATGAAAATTGACAAATTCAGGTCATTAAAAAAAGAAATTGCATTAGAAAAGAAAACAGCTCTATCTTTAGGAATCTTAATAGTATATTTATTTGCTTTAACTTTAATTTTTACAAATGAATCAACCCCGACAGGTTATGTAACTACAGATGAAGGGATAATTGCCTGTTCAGATTCAGATAATGGATTAGATTACTATACCGAAGGTATTGTAACAACTGATACTATACATCCAGATTCTTGCTCTGGAAACACATTAACAGAATATTATTGCCCAGATGTTTCATTAGCAGAATATATTGCAATTACTTTTGCCTGTCCAACTTCATGTTCAAATAATAAATGTAGCCTTGCAACAGGAAAAACCCCTCTTTTAGTACAAAGTTTTACTGGGTTTGAAATAAAGATAGACAGTTCAGAAACCTCAGCTTATATCTATTTAAGAGATTTAGATAATAATATTTTAGTTTCAGACAGTATAGACAATTTAAGAACTAACTCAGCTTCACTTAGTGCAAGCACTAGTAAACCTACAAAAATAATACTTGCAGGTTTAAGTTCAGGAACAAAAGCCGGAGATTCAGTCACTTTAAAAAAATTAAACTCTGGCTCAGATATTGCAATCACATTCCCAAGAACTACTTCAGACACAGTATTTTATATTGCTAATGATGGCAGCACTTATTATGATTCAAGTTTAACACAACTAGCCTATCAATCTCAACCTGTCTCTTCATCAACAGAAACAGGTTCAACAAATCAAAATTCTGGAAGTTCAGGTGGTAGTCCCGGTGGTTCTGGCAGTCCAAGCAGTTCTACTGCAGGTGCAGGTTCATCAACATTATCCTTTGAACTTAGTTCAAAAACTCTCTCAATAACAAAAAATAAGGTTTATACTTTCAGTTACGGACTTAATTTACACAAATTAACAATTTTAGACACAACCCCTACAACAGTTAAAGTAAAAATAGAATCAACGCCTAAAGAATATACTTTAACAAAAGGAATTGAACAACAAGTAGACTTAAATAATGACGGTACTTCAGAAATTAGTTTAACTGTCACAGAGATTTCAGGTTTAACAGCGAAAATAAGCTACAAAGCATTACAAACTTCAACTTATACCCCCCCTCAAACAATAAATACGAATCAACAAGACCCACAACCAAACACAAATTTAGATAATAGCAACACTAATTTCGGAGATTATCCCTATGGATCAACCTCTTCAGAAACGCCTATATTGATTATAATTTTAACTATTATTCTTATAATTATTGGTCTTGCACTAACTGCATTCTGGATATGGATGATTGTAGATTGTGCAAAGCGCAAATTTGACAAAAAAGTAATGTGGTTATTATTAATTATAATTCTAGGAATAATACCTGCAATTATCTACTTTTTTATTATAAAAAGAAAGAAAAAATCAATGCCTTTACCTCCCCAACCCAAAAACCCTCAAACTGCATCATCACAATCTAAACCTTCAACACAAAAATCTACAGCACCAATTTCATTCAAACAAGTATTTAAGTAAACTTTTTATTCTTTAACATTTTACCAAACAATATGTACGAACCAGCAGAAGACACATTTATGTTATTAGAATGTTGTAAATCTCTTAAAAATAAGACTATTCTTGAAATGGGCTGTGGCACAGGAATTATTTCAAAGTATCTCTTAAAATCAAATAAAGTCATGTCAACGGATATTAATCCTCTAGTTGTGAAGTATTGTAAATCACATAAACTAAATGTAATTCAAAGCGATTTGTTTGAAAATATAAAAGACAAATTTGATTATATTATTTTCAATCCACCTTATCTACCTAAAGATAAAGAGGATAATGATATTACCTTATATGATAAAAATATTATCCCAAGATTCCTAAAACAAGCAAAATCTCACTTAAACAAAAATGGAAAAATATTAATTATTTGGAGTTCATTGAACAATTACAAACCTCTACTAAAAAAATTAAAATACAAATTTAAAACAATAAAAACAGAAAAATTCTTCTTCGAAACCTTAGAAGTTTTAGAATGTAAAAATTAATTTTTTGGTATAATTTTTTTAGAAATTTTTATTACTTTATCTAAATTACTCTTTTCTATAATTAAACTATAACTAAAATAACCTTGAGGAGTAAAACCTAAAACGAAATCTTTACAATCCAAATTACTTATATCTGTTCTGATTATATCATATTCTTCAAGCGATACGCAATCTTTCTTATCATCTTCCAATAAACATATTATAGCTTTATCTTTATATTCTTCGGGTTTTTCAAAAGTCTCGCTACCACATTCAATTTTATTCTGATTTTTGCTAATTGCAACAATATCAGAATTTTTTACTGAATCAGATCTTCCCGACATTATAAATTCAGTCTTCACAGGCTCGTCAGTCTTAATTAGATACTCAAAAATCATTTTTAATCCAAAATGATAACTATAAGGTATTGAATTATAATAATAACTAGAATCAAATTTAGTATCCCATCCAATAACATTAAAATTTGCAATTCCTTTTTGTACTACTTCTTTCAAATCTGCACCATCAACATAACTTTCAATTGCCTTTCCATGTGCACCTAGATGATAATAAGCTTCACTATATTTAATATTAAAATCTTTGATCTCTAAATCAGATAAATATTTATTATCCTTAATTGTTTTTTCATATTTTTTTAAGAATTCTAAATAAATTAAGGAATCTTTATATCCTTTAGCATTATAAAGTCCAACACCATAATTATAAATAGATTCAAAAGTTTTTTTCGGTTTTGACTTATCTTTTTGATATTTTAAATATTCTTCTTTTAATTTTTTAATTTCTGGAGTATATCCACTTATACATTCTTCTACTTTTGAGAATTTATTTACATCTCCAAAACTAGACTTAGTTGTAAAACAAACATAATTTACTTTTTCTCCATTTTCATCTGCTTCATATTTATACAAAATCAGAGAATTATCTGGTGTCTTCCCAATATCTCCAATTAATACGCTATTGCCATATACTTTTTCATCTTGAATTTCAACTTTTTCATACGCTTTATTATTAATACATGGTTTAAAAGACATCAAAAAAGGTGTAGCCAAAAATGACTGTCCTAATTTAATATCCTTGCCTTTATCAGCTTCATAAAATGAAACCATTGACTTTGCTTTTGGATTCTCAACAGGATCATTATACGGAGAAATTTTTAATAAATAATCTTCATCATACTCAGGCATAGCAACAGCACCATAACAATTAGAGTTACCTGCAAAATAAACTTTTTCCAAACTTTCTTTCAAACTTTCAAATGCAGTTTTAGCACTTAATTCTTCTTTAGTATATTGTCTTCCTTCAGGCTCAGGAAAAACCTCTTTAAAAATTTTAGAAGTTTCATCAGCCAAACTTGACCCTTGTTGTTGGCCATAAGCGTAACCCTTACCAAGGAATAAAACAACTCCTATAACTACAACAACTACAATTATTGCACCAATTATCTGACTAAAAGATACATCACCTTTTTTATTAAACTTCATAATTAGCTCCAAATTAAGTCCAATATAATATTCCCAAAACCTTTTAATTTACCAAACAAAAACAAAATTAGTAAAAGAATTAAAACCGCTGCAACTAAGATTAATATGAAATTACCAATCTTACCGAATGCAAACTCTCCTTTTTTATTAATTAATTCTATTATTTTATATCACCCCAAGGACAATTAAGATATTCAGATTTATAAGGAACAACTGAAATTGCATATTGCTCAGGATCTGTAAACTCTCTTATTATTCCTTCAGGAACTCCTTCTAAGAATCCACCTACACCACCTAAAAATCCACCTAAAATTCCACCTGGAATAATTGCAACACTACCACTAAGTATTCCTAATCCTCCACCCATTATAACTGCTCCACCAGTTGCACCTTGAACCACCCTCTTTGCAACTATAGAAAATGCACTTGAATCTTGATCATTAATAAATATAATTGCATATTTTTTATTTGCTTCGAATTGATCTATAAAGTCTATACTAAAATAATATTTATTATCTTCACTATCAGGTAAATCAGATCTTTGCAAATAATCCCAATAACTATATCCTCTTTTATTAAAATACTTAGATGGGACTTCAGTAGCATATAAATAATCTTTAAAGTCTTTTACACTTAACGGCTCTTCAATTTCTTTTATTACAACAGGCTGACATACATAACAGGCATTTTTTCCAAATAATCCAGAATCAGGATCAACTTCACCAGCACCAAAATCTTCCCAACATTGTGCAACTGCATGCGCTAATTCCATCCTGACATTATCTCCTTTATCTAAAGTTATGGGGTCAAATCTGCAAACTTCAGATATAGCACTCTTTCCAAAAAAATTAGTCAACAGAGGAACTTTCGTTTCTTCTTTAGCCTTAACACTCCACTCACAAATCTTATGTGCTCCGGCTTCTGAAACAGAAGGTATAAAAGAAATAACAAAAACAATCATAAGTGTAACACCTAAAATTATCAAAATATATTCTACAGGTTTTCCTTCCATTGCTCCTTTTTTATTATGCAAATGCACCACCAATTATTCCTCTCAATGCAACTATAACTAATATAATCAAAACTATTGCAAAGATTAATAACATTATATATTTTACTTCCATTTTTTATAGCCTCTCGACCAAAGGGATACAGTGTATTCAATTTATTGAATACGCTCGCGTTGATACACTCAACTTGTTGAGGTAGCATCAATTTATTGATACTAAGGGTTCGCCTTATGCCACCTTACTCGCAACAGACATTGCAAGCAAATTAAATATAGTTACTACAATTAATGCAACTACCATATATAAAAATGTGCTTTTATATAAGTTTTTTCCAAGAGCATACTCTTTACTTAACTGATCTCCACCATTATCGATCGAATTAGCCAAAATAGTCAATATTAAAGCTATTTCTAAAACATATACTCCCACTATAATTTGAAAGTAATAAGTCGGAATAATATTCGCAGGATTAAAAAATTCAGATATTCCACTTATCCCTTGCAAACCCGAAGCACCTGCCTCTGTAAGTGCACCTGTATCTACCCCCGAAGTTGAAGTTTTACCAACCCCCAAAAACAAACTCAAAATACTAATTATCATACTCCCAATTCCAACAACTATACCTGCAATCAAAGGAGTTAAAAAATTAATCTGACTTTTCATACTAGAAACAACTTCCGCAAGTAAATCTTTTAATCTCTCAGAAGCAGAATTTAAATTCTCAATATACTTTGAAATATTCATCAATGAATCTGCAGCAATCTTTGGACCTTTCCTCACCGTTTCAACTAAAATTTTCATCGAAGTCATAATTAACATAGACGGATAATAAATCAAAGCACCATTTGACGAATTAAAAATAGCATCTTTAATACTCATTCCTAATCGTTGTATATTCCTAACCACATTCTTAAAAAATCCAGACGATGGACCTTCTCCAATTTCTTCAGCAACTTTACTAAATGCAATTTCAGCAGGCAGACCATCCCCAATCTTATTTCCTAACTGAAACAAAATACTTGAAAACTCATCTTCTATCTTTTTAACATCTTCTCTTAATTTTACAAGTTTAGAACTTTTTGCCTTATAATAATAACCCAAAGATAATGCTAAACCCAAAGGAACAAATAGACTTATCAGCAAAGCACCAATTCCACTCGGACCAACATAACCCTCTTCAATTTTTGTGTATCCTAAAAAACTCATACCCTTAATCACTTCAAAATCTTGTCCTGGAGAAATTATGTGCATTAATAAAGGGGAAATTCCAATTACAAAGAAAAATAAAAATATTAAAACTGCAATTACTGCAGGATTTAATTTGCCACCTAAAAAATTAACAGTTCTATAATCTTCATATTTCCCACCTTCATAATCTAACATAAATCCCATTTGTGAAGCAGGTCGTTTAGAAAGCAAACTCATACCCTTTAAATAAACAAAGATAGGCAACGAAATATTGTAAAGTAAAATCAATCCAATAATCTTAGTATCAGCACCAACATCAATAAAAGCCGCAAACAAGGGTATTAAAACCAATCCTAAAATTGGTAAAATAACACCCAACATATGCAAAGCTTCCATAGGTGCTTTCAAATCATGTGCGTAATGCATCATACTTCTATAATTTCCTTCAAGCATAACTTTCAAAGATTTATCTAAAATTTCTATTCTTCTTTGTTCAGAAGGTTCATACAAACTAGCTTCAATTAAATTTAAAGAATTTACAAAGTCAGGATTATAAGTTCTCCAATAAATTAAATAATTATCAAGACTTTCTTTTATTGTGCTATACTTTCCAGTTTCTATATTCCAAAAAACTTTTTTCAAATCTTTAGCAAGTGTTCCACCAATATGTTCAGCAGCAAAACTCAAAGCATGTTCTAAATTAGAAGTATGCCTCATATACATAACTATATACAAAATACAAATAACCATTTGATTACTTGTTTCTAGTCTCTTTCTCTGTTCAAAAAAGAAAATTAAATTACTTAAAGGTTTAATAATTGCAACTCCTATTAAAATGAATATTAAAGAAAACAAAACTGCGCCTATTAAAGAAGTGCTTTCAACCATAGTCATTAACCCAAGATATAGAATAGCAACTAAAACCATTGCAACACCAATTAAAACACCAAAAGAATTAGTTCCAGTGGGTGTTACTCTTAAACCTGTAAATCTAATTGCTTCTTTTACCTTTTCAATATCAGAATCTTTAACTTTAACAGGAATTATTCTTTCAGCAATATCACACCAAGATTCATACCAATTTTTCTTTCCACCTCGTTCAGCATCTTTAAACTTCTTATATTCCAAAGAAAAAGATTTACTATTATCATCTAAGTGATCATTAAATTTCTTATCATATTTTCCCAAAATATTTTTTATCTCTTCATCACTTATCTGCAATTAGATCATCCTCTTTTTATTTAACCTCAGTGTGTTCAACGAAGTTGAATACGCTCGCGTTGATAAGCGTTCGTGTTATTTGCCGTACCTCAACTCTTTCTTAAACCAATCTTCCCAATCAGCATAAATTCTTTTTGGTTCTGGAAATCCTATCTCATCTTTAATTTTTGCACTTATCTTATGAAAAACATCATTTGATTTTATAACAAATGGTGCTTCAAGCAAATCTAATTTTCCAGTTTTATTAGCATAATCAACTAATACACCTTTAGTTTTAGATCTTAATAAAATATTCTCCCAAACTGCATCCCAATTTCCAGCATAATCTTTTATATTACCTGCAATATCTTTTAATATTTCTGAATTACCATTTATTAAATCATCCGTAGGTTCTAGTCTATCAGTTTTACTATCATATCTCATCAAATCAACAAAACCTCCTTCTTTTAAAGGATCATCTTCCCAAGTTTTTCTAACTTCAGTTATTTGTGTAACTCTTCTCCATCTTTTTAAACCATCTGAAGATTTTATTGGATTAGCAACAACAATTATATCTGTAGCCTTAAAACTTGTTCTAGGTACACCCAAATCATTTACAACTCTATCAAATACACCATAAGGATTTGCACCATGAATTGTACCTGCAACAACATTAGCTAAAGCACCAACTCTCATAGCTTCATACAATGCCAATGCATCACTAGATCTTATCTCACCAACAATTAATGCACTATCTCCTAATCTTAGCGAAGTTCTTATACCTTCATCAGCTGCAATTTCATTTCCACCCTTAGATAATGCACTCATAACTTTCATAGGTTGAATATTATAACCTAAACTTCTCATTGCTTCAGTCGGAAGTTCCATTGTGTCTTCCACGGTTAGAATTCTATACTTCCTCATTATCTCAACTAAAAAACTTCCAAGAAGCGAAGTTTTACCACTTGATCTTGTTCCTGCAACTAACACAGTTCTTGAACCATCAATTAAAAAGCTCATCAAACCAGAAGCCATAGGTCTTAACATACCATTATTAACAAAAAGGGGCATTGTCCATGGTTTGTCTCTATGTCTTCTAAATGCATAACCCAACCCCCAAGGATTTAATGGTCTAGAAATTATTGCAACTCTTGCTCTTGCATCAGGTAAAATTAATTCTGTATCTAAAACAGGATTTGCTTCGTCTAAAGGTCTCCCACTTAATAATCTAAACTTAGTTGCCCAACTTTCAGAATCATCATAAGCAGGCATTATATTTGTAACACAATCATCATAATCCTGATGAACTATGAATATTTTTGTTTGTCCAATAGGACCATTAATAGTTATATCTTGTATTTTTTGATCTTGTAACAAAACTTCTATTAACCCAAAACCAACAGTATATCTTACCAAAATATTAGTAATATCTTTTAGCTCTCTCCAACTTAACTCAATATTTTTATGCTCTGCTAATTCTTGTATTAAATCTCTACCGATATTAAAAAAAGTACTTCTCATTTTTTCAGGATCTGAAAAATCTTCTTCTTTAGGTTTATGTTCTGCCAATACCATTCTAGCCATTTCAAGAAGTTCATATTTCTCTTCACTCAATCTAAACTCTGGGGGACTCAAATGATAAAGATGTTTTATATCATCATTAGTATCATAAATAGTTACTTCTGCATCTTTTCCAATTTTATAAGAATCTAATATTTCTGCACCTAATGGTACCTGAGACATTAATTTAGTATACATAAAATTGGGTGTAATTACTACCCTGAAAATTCTTCTATAAACACTTCTATCACCAAGGTGATAGCCATCAAAATAAGGCTGTGCTAAAATTATTAATTTCGTCTTTTCAAGCAAATTCATAAAATATTCAAGCAAAGCCATATAATTCTGACTACAATCTATACATGCATAACTTTTAGACAGAATTTTCTGTTCTCTTATTGTTCTTCTTAATTCAACATATGCTCCAATAGGATCATATAATAACAAATTATTAATTATTCCTTGTATGAAATTATATCTATCTGGATGACTTTTTCCACACGAACTGCAAGTAAAAGCCCCGACACTAAAACTTTTTTTTCTTTTAGACAGATGGTTATAAATTGTAGCAATCTCAGTTAACAACTGAACATTATCAAATTCATATTCATAATTTCTTCTTTGTACAAAAATAATTTTGGTAATAGAAGGAACTTCAACTAGTTTTAATATAGTACTTCTCATACAATTTTTATCATCTTCAATAGAAGGAGCATAGCTAGAACCATCTGCATTTATAAGCATAACTTCATCTTGACCCTCTTTTCTTACTTCATATTGATCAGGTTTTAATTTTGATTGAAATAGCATAATAACCACTTAGTTATAATAACATAACTTATTAAACACTTTTATTTTTAACTATTTAATTACAGTTATTAAATACTTTTCGTTAACCAAGGGTTAACGACTATTCACTTTGTGAACATTTCGTTAGCTTAATGCTAACGACTGTTTGTTATACGAACATTTCGTTGGTAAAAACCAACAACAATTCATTTCATTAAAATGCCTGAAAACTACGTACAAAACTTAAACGAATTTGCTGCACGTTTAAGAGTTCTAGAAAGCAAAGTAAATCTTATTAAAGATGATATTTCAGTTACAAACTCAAACTTAATAGAAGAAAGCAGAAAAGCTATAACTAAACATCAAATTTCTTCACAAGACATTAAAGAAATGAGAATAGAAATTACAAAAATGAAGGAAACTCTAAAACATATGATTGAAGAGTCTTCAGAATTTGCACGAAAACAAGATATAAAGGTTTTAGAAAAGTATATTAATATGTGGAATCCACTTAGATATGTAACTGAAACAGAAGTAAAGGATATTACAAAAAAACAATTAAAAGAACTGCTAGAACTGCAGTCAGAAACTGAAAATGCCGACTAATACGCCTGTAAAAGAAGTCGAAGCTTTGAAACAACAAAGTCTAACAAATGATCAAATAATAAAAGATCTCCAAGGCAAGGGATTCAGTTCACAACAAATATACGACGCACTAAATCAAACTGATGTTAAAATGGGTGTAAACCAACCAACCGAAGATGAAATGAGTGAAGCTCCTTCACCATACTCTGATGATATGTCAAGTATGCAACCCTCTCTAATGGATGATTCTGCAACTCAGCCAGCAGACATATCTCAAATGGATATGCCTTCAGAACCAGAAATTCCAAGTCCACAAGAATCATATTCTCCAGTTCAACCTCAACAAAACTATCAACAACAGCAACAATTCTCAAATCAAGACATTGAAGAAACTGTAGAATTAATAATAAGTGAAAAATGGTCTCAATTAATTGAAAAAATCGGAGACTTCCAAGTCTGGAAAGAAAAAAATAGAATGGAAGTAGAAGCAATAAAACAGGAAGTTCTAAGATTAAGAACAAACTTTGAAAACTTACAAAATTCATTAATCTCTAAAGTTAATGAATATAACAAAAATATTACTAATGTAACTTCTGAAATGCAGGCAATGGAAAAAGTCTTTGAAAAGATTTTAGAACCAATGACTGCAAATATAAAAGAGCTTAGCAGAATTACAGAAGCAATGAAGAAAAAATAATTGTAAAACCTAACTCTAAAAATAATAAAAATTTAAAGAAATTAATCTTTCTTAATCATCGCAATAGGACCACTTAGCAACTTAACTGCAAATACAGCAATAACAAATAAAAATACTGCAGCAATTAATCTTGAATTAGAAAAAGTATACTGAATTTCATTTACAGGTGCAATCTCGCCTGCTTGAACTGTAGCATCAGCACCAAAAAATTGTCCAAAAGTTGCTATCAAACCTGCAACAACGATTACAATTGAAAACATAAGTGCAATCCACATAACTGTACTATCTACCAAAATATATTTCTTAATATGTGCTAAATCCATACCCATAAATAAAAACACTAAAAATACGCAGAGAGCAATTATTACCATGGTTACAAACCAAGGTGCAACAAAACTAATAAACTTCACAGCACCAGGCATTGCTAAAAATAATAATGCTAAAGCCAAAGCAACCCACGCATTAATAGAATTACTTTCTCCCAAAACTTTAGTTCTTACTAAAACAGCATAAAGAACTACATAAATCATGATAGCTACAAATACTGGAAGTAAATACGTTAATAAACTTATATCAAGTGGAGTTGCCATTGTAAAAATTATGTTGTCTTAGGCGGTTTGGCTACGCCCCCATCAGGAGGATTATATGCACTAAACATCGCATTAATAAAATCTCTAGTATTATCAACCCTTATTTTTCTTTTATTCTCGTCTAACTCACCACCAGTTATCATTTTAACAACAAGTATTATTATACCTAAAACAATTAATATTCCAATATCCTGCTGAGTAATATACTGTGACAAAGGCAATCTATAATATCCCATTGCTGAATTCAATGCCCAAATAACACCAACTATTGCAATTATCAATGCACCCCAAGACATAATTCCTGAAAATCCTGGTGTTCTTCCAAGCAATAATCCTAATACAACTAAAAACATTAAAACAATTATAACTACTAATGAAACTCTTGGTAAAAACCCATTTATAGTATCAACTATGTCTCTACTTGCGACAACTAATAAACCCATTACCAAAGCAATAAGCATATGAACATTTTTTTTACCTGAACCAAAAAGACCTATTTTTTCAAGTAAAGCAAATATAATTGAGAATACTAATAAGAAAGGTAAGATTACATCAAATCCACCTATGCCTATGAACCAACTAAGCATATAATTGAAATCTACGTTTTCTAATACCATTATGACACCTCTTTTTTAAATAAATATGATTCTATTTTTAATCTTTTCTCTAACTACTACTTTTTTTGCCCTCACTTTTTTCTTTTGAGCCATTAACTACAAACAAAATTACACCAATAAACACAATAAATATTAACACACTTCCAACAATAGCACTATCCCAATTTTGAAAAGTATATTTTAAAATATAATTTAGCCAAGAATCTCCAGATTTAGTTTCCAAAGTTCCCAAGAAGATTAAAATCACCAATATCAGTGAAGAAATTATCAAAGTTGTTTTAAGACCTTTAACTTTTTCAATAGCCTCAAACAATCCACCTGGTGCAATAAACATTCCAATTAATAATAAAAATGATAACGCAACGACAATTAACAAAGCTACTTTAGGCAAAGCATTATTTATCACACCAACAACTTTTGTAGCTACAACAACTAACAAAGCAACAACAAATGCAACCATTGCATCTAAATTTTTCTGCGGATGAGTTTCATCTCCAATTTTAACTTCACCAAGAATTCTGCTTTTCTCAAGAATAGCAAATACAACAGTAAACACTAATAAGAAAGGTAACAACACATCAAAAATACCAAATCTTCTAAAAAAGTCTAATACATTCCCTAATGTTGTTCCAGGCATAAAAGAAAACTAAATAACCACAGTATTTAAATTTTGTGGTTATCTCAAAAAATAGATAAACCTTTATTCTTCAATTGAAGGTGCTTCTGAGCCTTCTTCTGTAAATGAAGGTATGCTTGCTTTGTTGATTATGATCACATCACCAACAGCTTTTACAAAATTATGTGGTACAATTACACCTTTTGCTCCACCGAGAACTTTAGATAAAGCTGATGACCTTGTTGCTCTTACTCTCCAACCAAAAACTCTATTAAGAGTAATTATTGCTTCTTCTATATCACCAAAATAGCATCCAGTATCATCAAAAACCCTCATGTTTTGCATTTCACTTATTCTTTTTGCATTAAGCATCTTTAAAACCTCCCCAAATTGTATTTTAGAAATTTTTTTAAGTATATAAATATTTCTCTATTAAATAATGAATAATAGACTAATAATTATAGGAACTTCTCATATTGCACTCGAATCTTTTAATGAAGTCAAATCAAAGATAGAAGAAATCTCACCAGATATTATCGCCCTAGAATTAGACGGGGATAGATTCCATAGCCTTTTAAACCCAGTTAAAACACGTCCTAGCCCATTTAAAATAGGTCTGAAATTTTGGATAATTAATTCTATAGGCGCATTTATAGAAAAAAAACTTGGAAAAAGAGCAGGCTTAGAACCTGGCGCAGAAATGAAAATTGCAATCAAATTAGCTAAAGAAAAAAACATAAAAATTTCTTTAATCGATCAACCTATCCAAATCACATTTTCAAGACTTTTAAAAAATTTAACTCTAAAAGAAAAATTTAATTTTGTTATAGAATTTTTAAAAATACCTTTTATCCCTTTTGTTAAAAAAACTAGATTATTAAAATTAGATCTTAAAAAAGTTCCAAGTTCAGAAATAATTTCACTTTTAATGGTAGAAGTTAAGAAAAAATTTCCAACAATTTACGAAGTATTAATAAATGAAAGAAACATTTATATGGCAAATAGACTGAAACTATTAAGGCAATATCATCCAGATGCAAAAATAATTGCAATTGTGGGTGCAGGCCACAAAAAAGGCATTGAATTATTGCTTAAAGAAAAATAAAAAGAGATGATTAAAATTAAGTTTGAATTAAATCAAGAAACAAAATATTTACTAATTGCATCCTTTTTTATAGGTTTTGCAATCTCATTTAACCAGTGGGGAGATAAAACTTTCAATCTTCTAACAGGATTATTTAATTTGTTCAAAGCATTTATTATATCCTTATTTATACTTTTAATTTCATTATATTTTCAAAAGAAATTTGCAGAAAAACACGGAATAAAAATAGAATATAACTTATGGTTCTTAAATGATTTCAGAAAAAAGGGTTTTCATACTAAAAAGTTTCCAACTTTCCCATTAGGAATCATTTTACTAATATTTGTAACCCTTTTTACAACAGGAAGACTATTCTTCTTAGCAGTAGGGGGTTTTGCAATAAAACAAATTAACAAAAGTGCAAGACTTCAAAAAAAGTTTAAAGATTTAACACAAAAAGAAATTTCACAAATTGCACTAAGAGGGCAATTAGCATTCCTAATTATTACAATCATCTCAACACTATTAATTCCACTTCATTTAGTTTTCACAGAAATAGCAAAAATCTCGGCTTGGCTTGCAATTTTCAATATACTTCCATTCCCAAATTTAAATGGTGCAAAAATGTTCTTTTACGAGCGTTTACAATATGTTTTTTGGTTAATATTAATAGTTACAGCTTCTTTACTATTACTCTTAACTAAAACAGCAATTACTCCAATAATTATAGCTTTAGTCTTTGCACTCGCAATAACCATTTATTACGCATACATAAGATTTTCCTAAGCAAATAAGCTTATCACGCCCTTCTGCAATAGCCATAAGAAAAATAGTAGACTTAAAATAGGACTTACTCCAATAAGCATAAGTAATAAATATACCCCTGCTGCTAAATCAAAAAAACTAGCTATATCACTCAAAAATGCTAAAGCCTTTAATATCAAATAAACTGCAAATATGACTACCATAAGCTTAAAAATTCCAAACTTAGCAAATACAAACATAATTGCGGCAATTATATCCAATATACCTAATATTTTTGCAAACATAACAAAAAAACATTAAAAACCTTTATTAAACTTTAGAAAATGCCTGAATATAAAATCAAATTCGAACCCAGACTTTACCAATCTTCTATACTTGAAACTTCAACCCAAAAAAACACATTAATTGTTCTTCCAACAGGTTTAGGAAAAACAAAAACTGCAATTCTTGTAAGCCTTCATAGATTAAACAATTTTCCAAACTCAAGAATTCTATTTTTAACACCAACAAAACCATTAGTTTCTCAAATTGCAAACGAATACAAATCATCTTCAGATTTAGATTCAGTAAAAACATTTACAGGAGAAATCTCACCAGAAAAAAGATCTCAACTCTGGAAATCATCAAAAGTTATAGTCTCAACACCACAAACAATTGCAAATGATATTATCAACAAAAGAATTTCTCTAAAAGAAGTTTCGTTATTAGTTGCAGATGAAGCACATAGAGCAACAGGGGACTATGATTATTGTTTTATAGCAAAAGAATATCAAAAAATTGCAGACTTTCCAAGAATAATAGCTTTAACCGCTTCTCCAGGTTCAAACTATGAAAGTATAATAAATATTTGTAAAAATTTATTTATAGAAGATGTTGAGGTTCGTACAGAATCAGATGAAGATGTTTCTCCTTATATTCAAGAAATGGATATCGACTGGATAAAAGTTGATCTTCCAGAAGATTTTACAACTATAAAAGTTTTACTTGAAGAAATTCTAAAAGAAAGACTCCAAAAATTAAAAGAACAAAAAATAATTTCTACTCTCAACGTTTCAAAAAAAGAACTTCTTGCATCACAAGCAAGAATTCATGGTATGCTTGCAAAAGGAAATAAGGATTATTCTTTAATGCGCGGAATTTCAGTAATTGCAGAAACAATAAAACTCCAATATGCTGTAGAATTAATAGAAACTCAAAGTGTAAATTCTTTAATTCTTTATCTAGACAAAATTATCAAAGAAGCTGAATCCGGAAAAATAAAAGCTTCTAAAAGTATAGCAATAGATGAACGCTTTAAAACAGCGTATATTAAGGCTAAAAGCCTTTTTGAAAGCTCAATAAAACACCCAAAATTAACACATTTAATAGAATTAGTAAAACAAGAAGTTGCAAAAGATCAAAAAATAAAAATAATTATTTTTACCCAATATCGTGATTCAGGTTCAGAAATTGAATCTATTCTAAATAAGGAGAATATTAAATCAACCTTGTTTGTAGGACAAGCAAAAAAGAATGGTGTTGGATTATCACAAAAAAAGCAAATTGAAATATTAAATAATTTTAGAGAAAACAAATTTAACTGTTTAATTGGAACTTCAGTTTCAGAAGAAGGAATAGATATCCCAAAAGTAGACCTAGTTATTTTCTACGAACCTATTCCTTCAGCAATTCGTTCAATCCAAAGAAAAGGAAGAACTGCAAGATTAGAAAAAGGAAAGGTAATAATTCTTATGACTAAAAATACAAGAGATGAAACTTCACATTGGGTTTCAATAAATAAAGAAAAAAACATGAATTATGTTCTAAAAAATCTAAAAACTAAACTTTCAAAAGAAACTCTTAAAAATAACACTCTAGAAAATATCCAAAACAATCAAACCAAACTTTCATTATTCTCAAAAGCCTCACAAGAAATAAAAATTATTGTGGATTCAAGAGAGAGCAATAAACATCTTCATGAATTAAATGATAAGGGAATTAATTTGGAAACAAGAAAACTAGAAGTTGCAGATTACTTACTTTCAGATAAATGTGCCATAGAATTAAAAACGGTTCCAGACTTTGTTGCTTCAATCATAGATAAAAGAATCTTAAATCAAATAAGAGAACTAAGAAATAATTATGAAAAACCTATTCTTTTAATTGAAGGACAAGAAGATATTTATTCAGTAAGAAAAGTTCATCCCAATGCAATAAAAGGTATGCTAGCCTCAATTATACTTGATTTCAACGTTCCCATTATATTTACAAAAAACCCGAGAGAAACTGCAGAGTTCTTAATGACCATAGCAAAACGTGAACAAAATGAATTAAAAAAAGACTTTGGAGTGAGGATAGATAAAAAACCACTAACAACCAAAGAACTTCAAGAATTTGTAATAGAATCTCTTCCAGGTATCGGACCAACAGCTGCAAAATCTTTACTTACACAATTTGAAACAATAAAAAATATTATCAATGCCTCAGAAGATGACTTAAAAAAAGCAGAAAACATCGGTGGAAAAAAAGCAAAAGATATTTTAGATTTAATTAATGAAAAATATCACTAATTACATTCAAACCTTTTCACAACACTATAAATTGGTCCATCTTTAGTTAACATACTTTGCATTAAAACAAATTCCTTAACTTCAAATTTATCATTTATTTTTATCTTATCAATTACATCAACAAATTTATCCTTATCAAAAACCTTCTTTACTCTTCCCAAAGTAACATGCGCTTCAAAACTATCATCTCTTGGAAATATCTCTAACAATCCAATTTCAATATCATCTTTTAAATAATGCAATTCTTTAGAATTCTCCAAATCAATAAAAACTACACTTATCAAACCTTTTCTTTGAAAAAACCCCGCTTTTCCAACTTGTAAACTAAACTCTTTAAACTTAACTTTTTCAAGCTCTTCAATAGTTTTTTTCATTAAAATAGAATTAACTTCACCTAAAAACTTCAAAGTCAAATGTATATGTTTCTTAGCAACCCATTTAGTACTTAAAACATCTTTTCCAAACTCTTTCTGAATATCAAATAATTTATCTCTTATTTCTTTTGGAATCTCAATAGTCAAAAACAATCTCATGAAAATAATTTAAAACTTAGAACTTTAAAAACCTAACCTTTAAATATGGGTAAATCTCTATTATATTTATGAAAAAGTCAACAGCACTAAAATTAATATTGGGAATCTCAATTGCAGGAATGCTATTCTCGGGTTATTTATCCTACGGAGAATTAATCAAAAACACCTGTAGTTTTAGTAGATGCTTATCAGTAATAGGACTTCCAGCATGTGTCTATGGTTTTGTGATGTACTTAATAGTATTCATAATCAGCCTATTAGGATTAAGATCAAAAAATTAAATTAGGAAAATAAAATGCAACTCAAAGGCTCAGAAACAGAAAAAAATCTTTTAAAATCATTTGCAGGAGAATCTCAAGCTAGAAATAGATATACTTATTTTGCTTCAGTAGCTAAAAAAGAAGGCTATGAACAAATCTCAACAATTTTCTTAGAAACCGCAGACAATGAAAAAGAACATGCAAAAGTATTTTTCAAATATCTAAAAGGAAGGCCTTTAGAAATAACTGCAACTTATCCAGCAGGAAAAATAGATTCAACCGAAAAAAATCTTCTAGCTGCAGCAAACGGAGAACAAGAAGAACATACTCTTCTCTATCCAATATTTGAAAAAATAGCAAGAAAAGAAGGATTTAAAGAAATTGCTAACTCATTCAAAGAAATTGCAGAAGTAGAACAGCAACACGAAAAAAGATACAGAAAACTTCTTAATAATATTAAAACAAAAACAGTTTTCAAAAAATCAAAAGTAGTTACATGGAAATGTAGAAACTGCGGTTATGTTCATAAAGGAAAAGAAGCACCTAAATCCTGTCCTGCATGCCATCATCCACAAGCCTACTATGAAATTCTTGAAGAAAATTATTAAAAATTTCTGAATAAATTTTGAATTCTTCTAAAAAAAACTTAACGACCCTTCGGGTCGTAAAAAACTTGTACCCGACCACTAGAGTTCG
>Ga0208375_1000832_pt1 | contig 39193 bp, 45 predicted proteins | sample RifOxyD1_FD_184038 | JGI IMG/M metagenome (GOLD analysis project Ga0208375, IMG submission 184038) | Soil microbial communities from Rifle, Colorado - Rifle Oxygen_injection D1 (SPAdes) | ecosystem: Environmental > Terrestrial > Deep subsurface > Rock core/Sediment | place: Rifle, Colorado... | reverse complement strand
GCAGAGCACCGCTTATGACAGGGAGGCCAGGGAACGGTGTCGAACGACATATAAGGGCAAGGCCCGGGAAACTTGCATCGATGAGGCGCGGATGAAATACATCCGATAAGCGGTGCTCTGCACCTGTTCATTAAGTTCGTCCTACAAGGAGAATTGCATGGCCAATACAACCAACTGGGGCCTCTGCATCCAGTGCAAGTGGTGGCAGGTCGAGCCGGACGCAGCCCTGGCCAGTACCACTCATGGACTGTGCATCGAGCAAAGCCTGCAGCCTTATCTGTTGCGCGTTTCCGGCGGCAGCGGCTGCGGTCTGTTTGTCGAGGGTGAGCCTGCTCGGGCGGACGGCTCCGGCGAGTGCCCGCCCACCGCCAAACCCGTGCGCTAAAGCCGCCACTCTCTGTTGGATGAGCGCGTCCACCTGGGCGCGTCAGGAGTGTACGGGCGCTTGGTCAATATAAGTGGCCTGATCAAGCATTCCCGATGCCCGCTGCACAGCATGAAGGGTTCCCGAACCAAGCGGAACGCAGCGGAGAAACTGGATGTGGCGGCAGTCGTTCAGACAACAGGAGGATTTCATGCGCACCGTAGCGTTAACGTTGGCCGCGATGGCCCTGCCGCTTCAACTGCTGGCCGCCAATGTGGCGCCGTTGACTCATCCGCCGGGTGCCAAGGCATCGCCCAAGACCTCTGTGCTCAAGGCAGGGGCGGCCATTTTGCAAACCGACAATCCGCTCGAACCGATCAATATCTACCTGAACGGCTTGCATGCGATGAAGAATGATCCGTCGCATCAGATGGTCGCCCACCATTTCTGCAGTCAGGTGAACGAGGATTTCGCGCAGTGCGTGCTATTCGACGGCAACACGCGCGATGCCAACCTCAACGGCATCGAGTACATCATTTCGGAAAAGCTGTTCAATCAGCTCCCTGCAGGCGAAAGGCAATACTGGCATCCGCACAACTACGAGATCCTGTCCGGCCAGCTGGTTGCGCCCGGCCTGCCGGACGTGGCCGAGAAAGCCCTGATGAAAGGCAAGATCAACAGTTACGGCAAGACCTGGCAAGTGTGGAAAACGGGCGTGCCCAACATGAATGGCGACCCTCTTCCGTACGGTGACCCCGAGCTGGCCTGGTCTTTCAACCGGGACGGCGAGGCCGCGCCGGGCTTGATTGAGGGACGCGATCGGGCAATCAGCATCGACAGCGGTCAGACTCGCAGCAAGCGGGCAGATCTGGTCCCGCTGGCCAGGCCGCAAAGTGGCGTGGACCTGCTGCACGGAAAATTTCCGCGCCCAACCCGGCCGATCCCCGGTGTCACTGATCTGGGCAGAGGAACCGGCAATCAAAACTCCACCGCAATGGAAAACGGACAGCCGGCCAGAGTGCCTCGCTGAACGCGCTTTGATCAACTTTAGGAAGGAGTCCGCCATGCCAAGGGGAGACAAGTCGGCCTATACCGACAAACAAAAACGCCAAGCGCAACATATCGAGGAAGGCTATATCGATCGAGGCGTGCCTGAGGAAGAAGCCGAGGCGCGCGCCTGGGCCACTGTCAACAAAATGACGGGTGGCGGCAAGAAAAGCGGTTCGGGCCGGGGCAAGGCAGTGAATACGGCGCCTGCCAAAAATGGCGGCAGGGCCGGTGGCGCGGCCGCGGCCTCGCGCACGGCAGCGGAACGCAGTGCTTCAGCCAAAAAGGCTGCGGCGACGCGCGCGAGGAATGCGGCGAACCAGAAGAAGGCGGCATCGTCAGCCTGAAGGACTGGCCACCTGTGTGACCGAGGAAGATGAACCATGGACGTTGAGACCCCCGCCACGCAGCGCAAGGACAAGACGGCATCTTCCGCACGCCGGACCGGGCGCAAACGGAAAGTTCGCTATGCCGTCATCGGCCAGGGCTATATCGCCCAGGTCGCGGTTCTGCCGGCTTTTGCCCATGCCAACAAGAATTCCGAGCTCGTCGCCCTGATTTCGGACGATCCGCTCAAGCTGAAAAAGCTTTCCAGGGACTACGGGGTCGAACGCATCGCTGGCTACGACGAGTACGATGCATTGATGACCAGCGGCGAAGTCGATGCGGTGTACATTGCATTGCCCAACCACCTGCACCTCGCCTATACACAGCGTGCCGCGCATGCCGGCGTCCATGTCCTGTGCGAAAAGCCGATGGCGGTAACCGAAGCGGAATGCGAGCAAATGGTTCGAGCATGCAAAAAGCAGGGGGTGAAATTGATGATCGCCTACCGACTGCATTTCGAGAAAGCCAATCTGACTGCCGTGGAAATCGTGAAATCCGGCAAGCTCGGCGAGCCACGCATCTTCAATTCGACTTTCACCATGCAGGTGCGCGACGCAGACAATATCCGCCTGCGTCAGGAAACGGGGGGCGGTGTCCTGTACGACATCGGCGTCTATTGCATCAATGCCGCGCGTTATCTTTTCCGGGATGAGCCGACTGAGGTGTTCGCCGTGACCGCCCGAAACGGGGAGCGCCGTTTCAGTGCGGTCGAGGAAATGGCCAGCGTCATCCTGCGCTTCCCGGACGATCGACTCGCGACCTTTACCTGTAGTTTCGGTGCGGCCAAAGCTTCCGCATACGACATCATCGGCACCAAAGGCTCGCTGCGCGTCGCGCCGGCCTACGCTTACGCCGAGGCTTTGAAACACAGTGTGACGATCGACGGGAAATCGCGTGAACGCGTATTTCCGCAGCGTGACCAGTTCGCGCCACAGCTGCTCTATTTCTCCGACTGCATCCTGCACGACCGGGATCCGGAGCCCTCCGGGAAGGAGGGGCGGGTCGACGTGCGCATCATCAATGCGCTCTACCAGTCGGCAAAGACGGGGCAGGTGATCGCCTTGCCTCGCATGAGCAAACGTGTGCGGCCAACGAGCAGGCAACAACTCAGCCGTCCTGCTGTCAGCAAGCCAAAACTGGTGCATGCCACGCCGCCCTCTGGAAAAACCTGGCGCTAGCCGGGGGCGCTGCAGGGGCCCAAACCCCAGGGTATTACAGGGATCCCGGTCTGACTGGGCCGGATCATGCCGCCGGATTTAGGGGATCGTAAGCTGGTTGTCAACGCGTACAACCCCCTCTACGCCTTGGGCAATCTGCGTGGCGAGTTCCTTCGCGGCTTCGTTCTGTACCGAACCGGTCAGCATCACTACGCCCTGATTGGTGTCGACCGAGATCTGCAGGCCTTTGAGCGTGTCGTCCACCAGGTACTTGCCTTTGACCGAGGCGGTGATGGTGGCGTCATCGATGGCCTGCCCTGCCTGCTCTGCGTTGTTTTCAAGCGTGCCGCCCATCTCATTAGCCTGGTTGCGGGCATCCGCCGTGGTCTGATCGATGGTTTCGCCGGCAGTCCTGCCTTCTTCTTTCGGCGTACGGTCGCAGCCGGCGGCAAGCAGGGCGAAGCTGGAAACAAGAGTGATTGCGGCAATGCCGCTGCGGGATACGGTCTTCATGGTGTTCTCCTTGCGAATGACGATACGGGTTTCAGGAATGCAGCTTTGCGTGCGAGACGTGCCGAGCGGTTGCGGGTCGCCGGAAGCGGCTTCCCGCCGGTGGATGCTGGCAGCGCTGCAGATACAAATTTATCTGCAGCATGGGCACGGACCTATAGGCGAAGTGCGCACGGTCTTGTAGGACAGCGCGTGAAGCGGCCGTGCGCGGCCTTCCATGAAATCCATAGAGGGGGCCCAGAACCGCGATGGACGGGCCAGAAATCCGATCCTGGGCATCCGGCCTGACTCGTCAGCGTTTACCTACAGGTTATCTCGCCAAAACCTACATCTTTCTCAGTGGCGTCGGATATCGGCCCTGAGGCCGCGGCGCTACATTGCCTCCATGCCGAATGCCTCGGTGCCTCAGTCAGTTTTTTTTCTATCTCATCCTAAGGAGCGACAAATGAAACTTCGTACAGCCGTGTTTTTTGCACTGAGCCTTGCAGCCATAAGCCCAGCCTATGCGGCTGATGTGAAAGACGCCATGGAGGATCGCGCCGAAGCCCGATATGACGGGGTGAGGGATGCCGCCAACCACAACTACGAAATTGCCAAGGAAAACTGCAAGAGCCTGTCTGGGAATGCACAAGACGTTTGCATGAAGGACGCGAAGGCGGAATACGTCAAGGCCAAGTCGCAGGCCAAGGTGGAGAAGAAATCGGGCAAGGATCAGGCCGAGGCCACCGAAGACCAGATGAAGGCGTACTACAAGGCCGAGAAGGAGAAATGCGACCAGCTTTCCGGCAATGCCAAGGACACGTGTATCAGTGACGCGAAAATGAAATATCGCCAGTAATCGCGGCGTCTCGGCCAACCCGCCGCGACCAGGCTTTCCTGTCGGGCCATGCGACAGGAAAGCCTTTTTTCGGCACATCGAATACTTGCCATCGCCCCACGATGGCTCGGCATGAAGGAGAAATGGCCATGGCCAAGCAGAGGAAAAAATCAGCGCGCCCCACCGAAAATGCTTTTCACGCAGGCAATGCGGGCGAACTGCATCAGACGACAGGTGAGCGGGACAGCACGCTCACGACCAATCAGGGCGTGGGAATCTCGGATAACCAGAATTCGCTCAGAAGCGGTGAGCGCGGGCCGACCTTGCTCGAGGATTTCGTCCTGCGTGAAAAGATCACGCACTTCGACCATGAGCGCATCCCCGAGCGCATCGTGCATGCGCGCGGTTCGGGTGCGCATGGCTATTTCGAAGCGTATGGTGACCTGAGCGACCTCACCCGTGCGGCATTCCTCTGCGACCCGGGGATCCAGACGCCGGTGTTTGCCCGCTTTTCCACCGTGGCCGGTGGCGCCGGCTCGGTCGACCTGCCACGCGACGTGCGCGGCTTTGCCGTCAAGTTCTATACCCAGGAAGGCACGTTCGACCTGGTCGGCAACAACATTCCGGTTTTCTTCATCCAGGATGCAATCAAGTTCCCGGATCTCGTCCATGCCGTAAAAATGGAACCTGATCGCGGTTACCCGCAGGCGGCGACCGCACACGATACCTTCTGGGATTTCGTTTCGTTGATGCCCGAGAGCTGGCACATGATTTTGTGGGCCATGTCCGACCGTGCGATTCCGCGCTCGCTGCGCATGATGGAAGGCTTCGGCGTCCACACCTTCCGCTTTGTCAATGCGGAAGGGGCGTCGACCTTCGTGAAATTCCATTGGCGCCCGCGGATCGGCAGTGCGTCGGTGTTGTGGGACGAGGCGGTCAAGATTTGCGGCGCCGACCCCGACTTCCATCGGCGCGATCTGTTCGAGGCGATCGAACGCGGCAACTTTCCCGAATGGGAATTGTCCGTGCAGGCATTCGATCAGGCCACGGCCGACTCGTTTCCGTTCGACGTGCTTGATGCGACCAAGCTGATTCCGGAAGAAATGGTGCCGCTGCAGCCGATCGGCAAAATGGTGCTGAATCGCAATCCCGACAATTTCTTTGCCGAAACCGAGCAGGTCGCCTTCCACCCCGGACACGTCGTGCCCGGCATCGATTTCAGCGACGATCCCCTGCTGCAGGGGCGACTGTTTTCCTACATCGACACGCAGCTGTCGCGTCTGGGCGGGCCCAACTTCCACCAGTTGCCGATCAACCGGCCGCGCTGCCCGATGCACAACTTCCAGCGCGACGCCCTGATGCAGATGGAGGTGCCGAAAGGCCGTGTGAACTACGAGCCAAACTCGCTCGACCCCGCCTCGCCGCGCGAGAACCCCGACGCCGGCTTCACCACGCATCCCGCCACGCAAAGTGGCGACAAGCTGCGGGTGCGCTCGGAAACCTTCATGGATCACTACAGCCAGGCCCGCCTGTTTTACCGTTCGATGACCGCGCCGGAACAGGACCACATCGTCAACGCCTTCGCCTTCGAACTCGGCAAGGTGCAAACGCCAGAAGTGCGCTGCCGGGTGCTGGGCCACGTCAAGAACGTGGACGCAGCGTTGTGCGACCGGGTGGAGCAGGCGCTGGGGATGCCGGGTCAGGCCTACACCATCCCGCCGGCCGTGGAGCCGATCGACATGGCGCCTTCGCCCGCGCTCAGCCTGCTGGCAAAAGCCCGGCCCACGCTGGAAGGACGCAAGATCGGCGTGCTGGTCAGCGAGGGCTTCGAACTGGCCATCCTGGATCAATTGCAGGCATCTGCGGAAGCCGAGGGTGCAGCAGTCGAGCTGATCGGGCCGCATATCGGCGCAGTCAAATCGAACAGCGGTGTTGCGATCACGCCCGATCATGCGATCGCCGCTGCGCCGTCGGTGTTATTCGATTCGGTCGTTATCGCCGTTTCCGAAGCATCGATCGGGACCCTGAAAAAACAGGCTGCGGTGTTGAACTTCATTCGCGATGCCTACGCCCATCTGAAGGTCATCGGCTGGACCTCGGCGTCGACCCCCTTGCTGGAGATTGCCGTGATCAACATCGATGGCGGCGTCGTCGAGGTGGATACCCGAGAAGGCACGATCGCCTACCTGGATGCGGCCAAAAAGGGCCGCTTTTGGCCGCGTGCCGCGACCATGGAAGCGTAAACGGTCGGCAGCTTACTGGCAGCCGGTCATCACCATTCATTTTTTCAAACGGAGCAGGCATGAATTTTTTAAATACTCAGCGGCAATCCCATCCGCTGCACGAAGAGGATGGGTGTCGTTCGGCGATCTCATCGGATCACGCGGGTGTGAGCACGGCCATGTTGGAGAATATGGCGTTTCCGTATGATCTTCCGGCGCTTCCTTATCCACAGGATGCCCTGAGCCCCTACATTTCCGAAACGACGCTCCGCTTCCATTACGGCAAGCATCATCAAACCTATATCGACGCGCTCAACAGGGCGATCGACGATACGGAATTCCAGGCCATGCCGCTCAAGGCCCTGATTCGGGCTACGGCCGGCAAAGCGGAACAGACCGCGCTATTCAACAACGCGGCACAAACCTGGAACCATGCGTTTTACTGGGACAGCCTGGCCCCCGCAGGCGGAGGAGAGCCGCCGCCCGCGCTGAAGCGGATGATCGAAGCATCTTTCGGCAGCGTGGAGGCATGCAAACAGGCATTGAGCGAGGCTGCCATGACCCAGTTCGGCTCGGGATGGGCCTGGCTGGTGCTGGACGGCAAGAAGATCAGCGTGATGAAAACCCAGGGGGCAGATAACCCGCTGACACGCGACATGACACCCCTGCTGGCCATCGATGTGTGGGAACACGCCTATTACCTCGATTACCACAACCGCCGCAATGACCATGTCGTCAGCGTGATCGACAAGCTGCTCAACTGGAATTTTGCGGCAAGCAACCTCGCTTGAGAAAGCGACTCCCTCAACAACCTGAACCTATTTCCTATAAGGAACTGAGCATGAACAACGCAGAAAGCATCATCCATGACGGGGAGATCCCGATTTACGACGCAGTGCAATACCTGACCAAGGGCGAGGTCGAAGAAACCGTGCGCAGAAATGCTGAGGCCATGAACTTCGAAGTCAACGAGGAACACATGAATGTGATCCATTCATTGATCGAACATTACAAGCAGGACTGCAAGACGCGCGACTGCCTGGCCGCGCACGAGCACATGCGCTTCCTGGAAGAAGCCTACGAATACAAGGGCGGCAGCAAATACCTGTACATGCTGTTCGACGCTGTTCCAGATACCCGTGGTGTGCTGGTCCCTATTCACGAACTCGCCGGACTGCCTTCCCTGCTGCTGGATACGGACAAGGGATTCGGGACGTCATTCTGACCCGGCCCGCGCGTGATGCTTGCTGTTGTCCTGCTGAATCATGCGCGCCCTTCCCATGTTGTTTCGTCCGTTGAAATGGCTCGCAATCTTGCTTCTGCTCGTTGCTGTCGTCGGTGTCATCCTCACCAGTCTGCCGAACTGGAATGCAATGCGGGGTCCCCTCGCTCGAACCGTCGGCGACAAGACCGGTCGTGAGCTGAACATTGGCGGAGACCTGATCGTCAAGCTCGGGTGGCCGATCCTGCGCGTTCATGCGTCAAACGTCACGTTTTCGAACCCGCCCTGGGCGCGGGAAAAAAACATGATCGAGGTGGAGGATGTGACGTTCGGCGTGGTGGCCCCGCCCCTTTTCCACCGCAGTCTGATATTGGACGAGGTTCACCTCGACCGTGGCGGGATATATCTGGAAAAAAGCCGGGACGGCAGGAAAAACTGGCTGCTGGACCGGAATCAGCGCAATGACAAGGCGCGTGTCGTCATCCGCCGCCTTACGGTCAGCGATGGCCGGATTGAATATCGGGATCCAGCCTCGCGGACCCGGCTGATCGCCAGGGTTTCGACGTCGGGCAGACCGACGAGCCAAACGCCCCTGCCTTTGAAGTTCAAGGTTGGGGGGCAGTACAAGGGGCAGCCGCTGGCTGTAACGGGTACGGGCGATAGCATGCTGGCGCTACGCGACGTCGGGACGCCCTACCAACTGCGCCTCGCCGGCCGAATCGGGCCCACTGCGGTGCGTGCGGAGGGTCGTGTTACCGATCTGCTCAAGCTGTCTGCGGTCGATCTGCAGATTGCCCTGCGCGGGAGCAGCCTCGCGCAACTCTATCCGGTGCTGGGGATCGTCTTCCCCGATACGCCCCCCTATGCAACCCGAGGGCGCCTGGCACGCACCGGCACGTTGTGGCGTTATGAAAAATTCCAGGGCTGGATTGGCAGAAGCGACATTGCCGGTACGCTGCAGGTCGATACCGGCGCAAAACGACCATTGCTCGTGGCGACCCTCAATTCAAGCCGACTGGATTTTTCCGATCTCGGTCCGCTCGTCGGCACCCGGGACACGCAGCAAACGGCAACACAGACTGCATCGACACGCGATCGCGTCCTGCCGGACGTTGCGTTTCGTACCCAGCGCTGGTCAAGGATGGACGCCGATGTCACGCTGAATGCCCAGTCGATCGCACGCCCGGATGCACTGCCCATTGACCATCTGTCCACACGTCTGCGCCTGCACGATGCAGTGTTGCGGCTGAACCCGCTGAAGTTTGACGTTGCCGGCGGCACGCTGGCTGGAGCGGTGAAGCTGGATGGGCGTCAGACTCCGATCCGGGCGGCGGTCGACCTGAAGGCGCGCAGCATGAAAATCGCCCGGCTGTTCCCGACCGTCGACCTCAACAAGACAAGCATTGGCGAGTTCAACGGCGACATCGAATTGGCGGGCGAGGGCGACACCGTGGCTGCCATGCTGGGTAGCGCAGACGGGAAGCTGGCCCTGGTGGCGGATGGCGGAATAATCAGCAGGTTGATGATGGAAACAGTCAGCCTGCATCTGCTTGAAATGCTGCAGCTCAAACTCACCGGCGACGAGGTCATCCGCATTCGCTGCGGTATCGCGGATTTCGGCGTGAAGGAAGGAATCATGCAGGCGAATACACTGATGCTCGACACCGACATCGTCCGCATCGATGGCAGCGGCCGCATCGATCTCCAGCAGGAAAAGCTCGATCTCCATATCGTGCCCAAGTCGAAGAAACTGAGTCTGTTAGCGCTCCGCACACCTATCCATCTCGAGGGTCGATTGTCCAGACCGGAAGTGGAACTGGACAAGGGCAATCTGGCGGCGCGCGGTCTGGCTGCGGTGGCGCTGGGTGCCGTAAGTCCAGCATTGGGACTGCTTCCGCTGATTGAAACCCGCACCGGGGCGGACAGCGAATGCAGGCAATTGATCGTCGAAACGAACGCGCGGCCCTGAAGTGCGCACTGCATGGTATGCAATCCCTGACTCGATGCGCGCGTCCGCATTCCCTTTCACCTCTCTGCTCACACCGGGCTTCATCTAATCCTACATGCAGAAGCGCTGCTCGCTTATACAAGCGCCGACCCGCATTCCTTATAGTGAATTCATGGCTGCGGCGTGACTTATCAGAGACCCGTCTACACAAGTATGGCGTTTTCCCTGCCGCGGTAGCCGGGGCTCGAATTGAGCAGCCATAAGGCGGTGGGTTTCCAGCTGGTGTCTGTCGAAAGCCACTGGTTAGAAGCAGTTCCCTCCGAGGTTCAATCAGAAAAGGAATCCAAATGAATACGACTCATTTTTTAGGCGTAAGTCTTCTGACGGCAAGCCTGTTGGCAATGGGCGGCTGCACCGTGATGCGCGAGCAATCCACTGTCGGCCAGGCTGTCGACGATACCGCCATCACGACGCAGGTAAAGGCCCGTTTCGCTGAAAGCCCGGAGGTCAGTGCCATGGCAATCAACGTTGAAACGTTTCATGGCACCGTCCAGCTGTCCGGATTTGCCAAGAGCGAAAGCGAGCGCAGCATGGCCGAATCGATCGCACGCAAGGTTTCGAATGTGAAGTCGGTCAAGAACGACATTGTCGTCCGCCCGTAAATTCAGGGCGCACCGGTGTGCACGGCCGCTGCGCATTTTTCCGTAGTGCCAATGGTTTGAAAAGGAGAGAAACATGAACTGGGACATCATCGAAGGTAACTGGAAACAGGCCCAAGGCAAGGTCAAGGAACAGTGGGGCAAGCTTACGGACGACGATTTTGATGTGATCAATGGGCGCCGTGAGCAGCTCACCGGAAAAATCCAGGAACGCTATGGTTTGTCCAAGGATGATGCTGAAAGGCAGATCAACGAGTGGCAGAAAACGGCCAATGACGACTGGTTTCATTAAGTCGACGGGTTCGGCATGAAGCGGGCGGCAGGCCTTTGCCATGCCGCCCCGGCGAGCTGTCGAAGACGTTCGCCTGATCGAACTAAGTCTCGGGGTGTTGAGCAAAGCATCAGCCCACTGAAACTCACGTTCGATCGCGCGGCCGGTAAGCGCAGCCTTCCGTGTTGAATGTCTCCCCCACGGCCCCGCTGCCAGGAAAGGAGTCAACATGAAAATCAAGCACCTGATATTCGGTGAGCGTTCATTGACCAAGGTGGCTGCGCTTTTTGCCACCAAGAGTGTGGCAGAGGACGTGGCGCAGCAGGTGAAAGTGATGGCAGGTCTGGACGATCCCCAAGTCTATGTGGTGGGGCCGCCCGATGGGGGGGCCGTCAACAGCCCTGCGTTTTCCCGCAAGCTCGAACCGGAACAGGCGGGCATATGGCGCACCCTGGTGCGGGCGCACGTGGTTGCCGGCACGGCCGGCGTCATCGCTGGCGTGCTGGTTTATCTGGGCTTCCTTCTTGCGGCCAGCGCTGCCGTCGAGAGCTCGCCCGGCATGAGTCTGGTGGCGATGGTTTTCTTTGGCGGCCTGATCGGGCTGCTGCTGGGCGGCTTGTTGACTGCGCGTCCCGATCACGTCCGGGTGATTACGGCTGTGCGCCGTGCCATCCGCAGGGGACGCTGGGCAGTGGTCATCCATCCGGTGACGCAGCTTCAGCTTGACCTCGCTATGCGAGAACTGCGTACGCGCAGCGATCGCGTGGTACGCAGCCTTTAAGTTCGGAGCCTGGCCTACTGACATGGAGGGCGCGATCGACTGGCATGCGCTTTTCGTTCCCTCGATGCACCTCGGCGAGGTCGTGTTGCGAGGGTCGCTGGTCTACCTGTTTCTGTTCACCCTGCTGCGCATTTTGCGGCGCGAGGCCGGGAATCTTGGCATTTCCGATCTGCTGGTCGTGGTGCTGATTGCCGATGCTGCACAGAACGCAATGGCCAGTGAATACCGGTCCATCACCGAAGGCGTGGTCCTGGTCGCGACGATAGCCCTGTGGGATTATTTTCTCGACTGGCTCAGCTTCAGGGTGCCGGTCCTGCAGCGGCTGCTTCGCCCGGCTCCCCTGCTGTTGATCAAAAACGGCCGCCTGCAGCGACAGAACATGAAGCGGGAAATGATCCAGGAAGAGGAGTTGATGGGGCAGTTGCGCGAGAAGGGGATCCGCAGTGTGGGGGAGGTGAAGGAATGCTATCTGGAGGGGGACGGCCGCATCAGCATGATTCCAAGGAACGCCAAGGGAAAGCAGGTCTGAACTTCTAATACTTGAAAGGCCGAACTGTCGTCTTCGGCCGCACCAACGCGCGGGCACATGGAACCGGAAGAGGCTCAGCCTCACCGGTTCCATGTGCCCACATGACTTGCATGGCTCGGATGCTCAGGCGGCCATCTCTTCGAGCTCAGCCATCAGTTCGTCTTTGCGGGCCTGTAGCGCATCCCGCATCTTCACCAAGTCCACCTTGGTTGCACGTGCCTTCGGAAACATCTCGTTGCGCTCTTCCTTGACGTGGTGGTCGATGTATTCGCCCAGCACCGTCACCTTGGCGTCGAAAAGCACATCGCCGGCTTCCATTTCCTGAATCTGCGCAATCAGGTCCTTGGCGCTCATGTGCTCGACTTCGGCCTCGCTCATCATGAGTTCGTCCTTGATGGCCTTGCGTATCCCTGGGTAGAAGATTTCTTCCTCAATCTGCGCATGTACCGTCAGCTCCCGGCAGATTTTATCGGCCAACATCCGCTTCTTTTCGCGGGTATTGCCCTTGGACTCGGTCAACTCCTCGAATTCGGTAAACATTTTCTTGACGGCCTTGTGGTCGGCGTCGAGCAGGTCGCAAGCGTCTTTCTGTTTTGCTGTTGCCATGGTGTTTCCTTTCGCTTATCGGGTTGGGTTTACAAAGGCTTTGGGGTTAACAACCTTGCGTTTGAAGCATGCGGGTTGTCGTTAGTATTTGACTGCGGACGCCCTGCCGGCTTCAAGAGCGTTTGTCTCGACCTGTTGTCAGACGATGCCTATCGTATTGATCTTCCAACGGCCCACCGGCGACGGCAATGCGTTTTCCCCGCCAGGCAGGGTCAGGATTGTGTGACTCTGGGATCTGCCGGCCGGGAGTGGCTGTTCATATATTTGGCCACATCCCATGCTTCCTGCTCGGTCAGCTTGTTGCCCTGACCGAGCGGCATGTTCGCCCGAATGAACGCAGCAGCATTGTGAATCTGGGTCATGCCCGCTCCGGCGTTGTACGAATCCTTGCCCCACAGGGGTGGAAAGGCATAACGCCCGCTGACCTGCGTCCCCTGCCCGTCGGCGCCGTGACAAATCGCACAGTTGGCTTCGAAGACTTTCTTGCCGCGTGCTTCATCGGGGGGGCGCTGCGGTTCTGCCAGTTTCGGATACCCGCGCCCCGCGAGTTCAACCCCGACCGGCGCACCCCTGGATAGCCAGTAGCTGTAACTCATCAAGGCGATCAGCTCCTTGCTGCCCGGAGGCGGGGCCTTGCCGTTCATGCTGAAACGAAAGCAGCCCGTGAGGCGGTCTTCGTAGCTGTTCACCCTGCGGTTTTTTTCGCGATAAGCCGGGAACATGCCGTAGGCCGCCCACAAGGGGGCCGAATCGGCTTTGCGGCCTTCATCGAGATGGCAGTTTACGCAGTTGAGTCCGTTGCCGACGTAGGCGCGTGCATAGGTTTGCGTGTCGTTGAAAATGTTCCTCCCCAGGCGGACCGTCTCGCCGAACGCTCCGCTGGGGAGGTCATCGACGTCAGGCGGGGAAAAATCGACCCGGATCGTTTTCGGGTCAGTCGGGGCGGGAAGGGGGAGCGGTTCGACCGCCGTCGGGGCTGCCCCCGTTTGTGCCGCATTCTTGCCGGGGGCGGGCACGGCATTTGCGGCAGGGAGATGCTCATATTCCGCCTTTGAAATCCATTCGGCGGGTATCCAGACAATGCCGGCAATGATGAGCGTCGCCGCCACGACCAGCAGGATCCACGAAGGATGAAATGTTCGGGTGTGCTTCTGGTTTTCAAACCAGTTCCTGAGCCGGTTGGGCATCATTCCCTCCTTTCGGAAAGCAATGGGTGTTCGAGATAGAGGCTGGTGGCGTCGATTTCAGCCTCCGTCATTCTGTCGGCGACAGCCTTCATCAGTCCTTGTGGGTCGTTGCTGCGCGTTTCCGCCTGCCACGCCTTCAACTGTGCCCGGGTATAGGCGCTTGGCTGTCCGGCCAGCGCCGGAAAGTGAGGGGGAGTGCCTGCCCCGTCGGGGCCATGGCAGGCAAAGCACGCAGGGATCCCTTTGTTCCAGTTTCCCCTGATGGCCAACCTCGAACCGAGTAAAAACTGGGGTGAGGAAGCAGCCGTCTTCGCGTCCGCTTTCCAGCCCGGCAGGCTGGCGTAATAGTCAGCAGCGTCGCGCTTCTGCCGCGCGCTGAGCGCGCGGGCAATCGGTTCCATCTGGGGGTTCTTGCGCTTGCCGTTGGAAAAATCCTGCAGCTGTTTGAGCAGATACGCCTTCGGCTGGCCGGCCAAACGGGGAAAGCCCGCTGCTGCCTGACCTTCGCCGCGTGCGCCGTGGCACGCTAAGCACGCGGTAATACCGGGCCCGCCTTGTTGGGCGAGTGCGGCGCCGGCAAGCCGGTCGGCGTGCGCAGCACCCGGCCCCAGGCTCGCCCATGCGATCAAGACCATCGCGAGCAGCCCGCCTTTCGACGCAGGGTGGAGACAGCGGGGGTTGAATGGGTTTGTTCTCATGACATCCGCTCGAAATGAATGGCGCCTTACATCAGTGCAGCGCCTGGAAACCTGAGATTAGATCGGCGGGATCACTGAACACAGTCAGCCTTGGCTGCGGCAGGGTGTAAGAAACATCCGAAGGCAGCTGGATACGCATGGAGTTGCCAATCCTGCCGGGCAATCGAATGGCCAGCGGCCGCGCTGAAGCGCCGCTCAGCGGATGACGTTGCAGGGGACAAGCGGATCGAAGTCAACCCACTCCCCGTTCTGCACCACGCCTGCCGCTTCTTCGACTTGCTGCGCGCGCGCGAGAATCTCGAGTGCATTTTCCCGTTCTGTGGGCGTCGCAACAGCAACAGCCAGCATGACGCCCGATTTGCGGGGCTGCACGTTAGCGCCGGTCTCGTTGCTGGCGCGAACGGGACCGGCTTGCGCGTCGGGTTCGTCCATCTTGTTCAGCGCGCCGACCAGAGAGCCGGCGTAGGCACCCACCGCAGCGCCCAGCAGGGGGCCGGCTGGGCCCAGCACGGGCAGCGTAGCCACGCCGACCAGGGTGCCTGCACCAATGCCGCCGACAGCGCCCCGCACCGCTCCGGACGAGGCCTCGTGCGTCCCGGCCGACTCGTCTTCATCGCCGCCCACGGGATGAAGGGCATGCTGCCCTTGCGGGTTGAGATAAAAAAGGCTCGTCTCGTGGGCCGGAAATCCTGCGCGCAACAATTTACGCGACGCGTTTTCTGCCTCGGCCAGCTGGTCGTAACGACCGACAATAAGCGTTTTCATTTGCAGTCTCCGGTCTGATTGCGGTTCTTGATGAAAAGGAAAATCCTTGATTGCGCGCTTCCTGTCCCGCTCCACGTCGGCAGCGCCCCGAATCTCGGCATCAAGTTCGTCGTTGTGCGGACAACTCTGCCAGTGCGGATCGCTCATACAGTCGAATGCCTACACGAAGCAGCTCGACTTAGTGCGAGCGGCTCGCGCGAAACGCCGTCCACAAATCGGTCTTTCTTGGCTTCGCCAGGGGACGGCATTCGAAAGCCTGTTCTGCTGGCCCTGGCATCGCTCGATTCTGCATGGGTCGTCTCCTGGAGCAATTGGCAACTAAGGCATGCGGTTCGACGCCTGCCTGGATCGGGCAGCGGCGGTCAGTCCCTTGAGCAACTGATTGCCCGAAGACAGCGCTAGGGTGAGTGCCTGGCGTGCCAGCAAGCCGGCCAGCAGGGAGCCACCGAGCGCTCGCCAGGGCTTGCGGCGGACCAGCCAAACGCCGGCCAGCGCTGCGCCGGACAGGCTTGCATAAGGGTGCTGGCGCACAAACTGACGCGCGAGCGGAGCAGCCATGCGGGCGATCCCGTCGATATCCCCGATCCCGTCGTTCTTTTTCTCCTCTGCCAGCCGCTGGCGCAGGAGTTCACGCTTCAATTGCAGCCGGTTCTCGTTCTCGGCATCGGCTGGTGCAGGCGCGTCTGCTTCGATACCGAGTTCACGGTCCTCATGGTCTGAATTCATCATTCCGATCCTTTCGAGCCAAATAACGCCGTGTTCTGGGCCAGTTGCCCACGCAGCCGCGGAAAAGGCGACGTGAGCAGTACGCGGAGCAGAGGGGCTACATCGGACGCGCCCGTACCGTCAGCTCGATCAGTTGTGGGTCTGATGCTTGCCCAATGCACCCGCCAGCAAGGCAATGGTCGCGCCAGCTGCGGCTGCGATCAGCAAGGACTTCAAGGGTTGCGCCTGCACATACTCGGCTGCCTGGTCGGTCTTGTGAGTGATGGCCTCGCGTGCCCGTGCCGCATTGTTCCTGAGAGCTTCGCTGCCTTGGGTCGTGAGTGCTTCGGCACCTGCGCGCGCCTCTTCGACCGACCGGCGCGCGTGCTCGCTCGCTGTGTTCTCGCCGGGGGTTTGGGGTTTTGCGTTGGGGAGGGTATCCATGGGTTTCTCCTGGAAAATTGTATGAAAGGATAAAAGTTGAACCGCAGCCAGCAGCTGCACTGCCAACCTGGAACCCAGTTTAGACATCGTGTTGGGCCGGCAGTAGGGGATAAGTGCCCACGCACCTGTCCGCCGATGCTTTGACTGCTTGTAGGCGACCTCTGACATACCGGAGATGACGGCGGAGTCGGACGATGCTTACCTCTTGTGGAACGATTCGCCGAGGCCAATTGCGGTCCTGTCCGACAGCAAGCTCCCATGGGCGGCGTCATCATGCATTAACCCCTGTGTATTGGACGAGATTGTGTGCGTGAACGCGGTTTTTTCTGGTGTTACACAGGGGGAGGCCAAAATGGCCGACACGAAGGTTTTCCCGATGGTTACTCGCCCAAGAGAGACTTCGCGCTTTTTTCGGTTTCAAATTTCTGGAGACGACGTCATGTTGAAATGGGCTCTGATTTTTTTCATCATCTCGCTGATTGCCGGCGTGTTTGGGTTCACCGGCATCGCCTCGGGCGCGGCTGCGATGGCCAAAATCCTGTTCTACATCGCCGTCGCCCTGTTCCTGCTTTTCCTGGTGCTTGGCGTAATCGCATTCAAAGCAGTCAAGTAGTCCACCTGACCGGCGGTGTGTTGTAGGGAAAGTCTGACAAAAACTTCCTCGGCAACTGATGGCGCTGAAATGGCAGACGTTTAGGCTGACACCATTGGCACCTGACACTAGCAACGATAACCACGCTTTCAGACCCTGCGCTTGTCTGGTCAAGGAGAACCTCATGCTGCATTACGCACTGGTATTTTTCATCATCGCCATTATTGCTGCCGTGTTCGGTTTTTCCGGACTGGCGTCAGGCGCCGCAGGCATCGCCAAAATTCTTTTTGTCGTGTTCCTGGTAATGGCGATTGTCAGTTTTGCCGTCAATTTGCTGCGCGGACGTTAGGGCAGGTGAGTGCTAACATTGAAACAGCCCAATACACATTACGCTGGAGCGGCTCATGATTCAGGTTGCCATCGTCGACGATCACCAGATCGTACGGACCGGTTTTCGCGAACTGCTGAGCGAAGATTCATCGCTCAGCATCGCCTTCGAGGCAGCCACCGGCGACGAGGCACTCGACAAGCTGCGCATGACCCAGTGCGACGTGCTGTTGCTTGATATTTCCCTGCCGGGGAAGAGTGGTGTCGACGTGTTGCGTACGGTGCGCCAGCGCCATCCCGACATCAAGGTATTGATGCTGAGCGGGTTCTCTGAGGAAAGCTACGCACTCGCCATGATCAGGAATGGGGCGAACGGATATCTGTGCAAGGATTGCGATCGGGAAGACCTGCTGCGGGCCATTCGCATGGTATCAACCGGCCGCCGTTATGTTTCGTCGCGCACCGCTGAATTGCTGGCCGACGAGATGAGCGGCGAGCGCAGCAGCGTGCTGCACGATACCTTGTCGGACCGCGAGCTTCAGGTGTTTCTGCGGCTGGCGCGTGGCGAATCCGTGTCGGACATCGCCGGGCAGCTGCATCTTAGCGTCAAGACCATCAGCACGTATCGCTCCCGGGTGACTGAAAAACTCAATATTGCAAGCAACGCCGAATTAGCCACCTATGCATTACGACACGGACTCATCACCGAATAACCCCTCTCTCCGGCAGCGAATGCAAACCGGGGTGGGCTCCCTTCTCCCATGTTGAAAGTCTTTCTGATCGAGGATTCTCCTTTGTTGCAGGAACTGCTTGCGGGCATGTTGAGCGAGCTTGACGGCGTAGCGTTTTGCGGTTGCGCGGACGGCGAAACCGCGGCGCTTCGCCAGCTGGCAGAAAATCAGGCCGATCTGGCGATCATCGATATTGAGCTCAAGCAGGGCAGCGGCATCGGGGTGCTGGATGCGCTGCAGACCGATTCGGGCCTGTATGGCAAGCCGTGCAAGGTTGTACTGACCAACTACGCGAATGCCAGTATGCGGCAGCGTTGCGAACGCTTTGGGATGGATGCTTTCTTTGATAAATCCCTGCACATCAACGAGTTGATCGATTACGTGGTCGACGCGGCGAACAAAAAAGCCGTGGGCTGATTTTTTCCTGGGTCGCGCCGATTGGCGGGTTTCAGGCTGGCAGAATGGCGCGGAGCATGACGCCGGTGCCCGGGGCGGTACGGATATCGAGTTGTCCCCCGTGGGTGAAAACCCGATGCTTGATGCCGGCAAGTCCGTGACGCGCGAGCTTGGGCGAGTCCAGATCGAAGCCAACACCGTCATCCTCGATGGTCAGTTCGATGGTTGTCGGGGTGACGCGCAACGACACGTCGACATGGCGGGCCTGGGCATATTTGCGGATGTTGGTAAAGGCCTCCTGAACAATGCGGAACAGGCTGAGCAAGCACGCCTCGGAGAATTCGGGTTCGGCCTCGGGCAGATCCGCTTTCACCTCGATCCCCTCGATCTGCCGGAATTCCTCGATCAGCGCCTTGAGCGCCTCGATCAGTCCCAGGTCATACAGCAGCGCCGGTCGCAGGCCACTGGTGATCCGGCGTTTGAGTGTGATTCCGCCGATCAGGCTTTGGCGCAGGCGCGCCATGCGTTGCGCAACGAGCGTCCTCGACTCGGGCGGCAACGTGCGTTCGATCCAGTCGGCGTCGAGTTTGGCAGCCGTCAGCAGTGCGCCCAGTTCGTCGTGCAACTCGCGCGCCAGATTCTGTTTCTCCGTTTCCCGCACCTCGGTCAAATAGGTGGCGAGACTCGTCAATTCTTCGGTGCGATGGCGCACATCGCGTTCGAGCCGTTCATTTTCCGCCGCCAGCATGTGCTGGATCTTTTCTAGCAGCTCCTGTTGTTGCTGCTTCTGGGAGATGGCCACTACCAAGAGCAAAAGCGAGGCGACGGCCAGCAGCAGCATGCTGATTCGGGCGTTCTCGAAGCCCTTCATTGACTGCCTGACGTTTTCCAGGTTTTCCGTGAGCAGTGCGGCTTTCATCGCGTTGTGCTGGCGTTTGTAGGCTTCCATCTCGAGGGCGCCCTGGTCAAACCAGGCTTTTTCCAGCGGCTCCCCGCGTTCAATACGCGCGACGACGACGTCCATGTGAGCGGCCATCGCCTGGGCCTGTAGGATGAGTTCGGCCGTCTCGGTTTGCAGGTGGTTCTGGTGATCCTGTCGGACAATTTTCAGGCTGTCCTGGATTTTTGTAGCGGTCTCGCGATATGAAGCGAGATATGCCGGTTCGCGCGTAAGCGCGTAGCCGCGGGTCGCTGATTGGCGTTCAATGAACAGCGTGTGCACGCGGTCCAGATGGTCGGCGTGCTGGCTCGAGATCCCGAATTGTTTCAAGGCCTCGAGCCCGGTCGAGGCCTGCATGTAGCTTGCCACCAGCATGCCAATCAGCAGCGCCATGCCGACGGCCAGATAAAGATGAGTGCTGACGCGTAATCCATCGTGCCAGGACGACGGTACACGACTCGGGGCGAGGGAGGGTGTGTTCGGCATGAGGGGTTTCGTTACGAGATGGGCAGAATTCGTTATTGCAGGAATCATCCCGCAGGTCAATCCGTGACGTCTGTCAGATCCCTTGTGCGCCTCATCCTGCGTTAGGTTCACCCGCCAACAGGCGCAGGAGCCCCCCACGCTACCCTTCGCGCACTTTTAACGTCCTTCCTGGTTTCTTGTGTTGGCGGGGCGCAATACCGTGGCGGGCGTTGGCAAGGAGATCGGGTGGGGGGAGGCTCTGCGGCCACTCGCCCGCATTCTGAATTGAATGTTGTTGCTTGACTCGCTGCGCTAGTTTTTCGGGTTTTACCGGGCTGACGAGAGGCTGGGCCATGCCTTGGGCAGCAGCACCCACATGCGACCGCGCTGCTTCATCCGGCCGGCGAGCTCTCCGGCCGCATCGCCAAACCCCCAGAACATATCTGCCCGCACGCCGCCGCGTATCGCGCCGCCGGTGTCCTGCGCCATCACCAGCTTGTTCAGCGGCAGGGTCGAATTGGGCTGGGTGGTGGCGAGGAAAACCGGTGCGCCGAGCGGGATGAAGCGCGGATCGACTGCAATCGAACGACCGCCGGTGAGGGGTATGCCGAGCGCGCCGAGCGGACCGGACAGACCATCGGGCAGTTCGCGGAAGAACACAAAGCTGGGATTGCTGGCGAGCAGTTCGGCCAGTTTGTCGGGGTTGCGCACGCCCCAGTCCTTGATGCCCTGCATTGAGGCCTGCTCCAGCTTGAGCTCGTTGCGCTCAACCAGCAGTTTGCCGATGGATTTGTAGGGGTGACCGTTCTGGTCTGCGTAACCTACGCGCATATGTGAACCGTCAGGCAGTTCGATGCGGCCGGAGCCCTGAATTTGCAGGAAAAACAGGTCAACCGGGTCTTCGACCCAGGCGATCGGTTTGCCCTTGAATCCGTTGCCGTTGGCCGCCGCCTCGATTTCCTTGCGGGTGGCGTAAGGCACCAGCTTGTTGCCCACCAGCCGCCCGCGCAGACGCAGGTTCTTCAGTTCGGGGTAAAGGCTGGCGAGGTCGACCGAGACGAGATCATCCGGTGTGGCATAGAGCGGAAAACGCGCCCGCTCGGTCTGCACGCGGTCGCCTTTCAGCAGGGGTTCGTAATAGCCTGTAACCAGGCCTTCGGCGCTGCCGTCTTCCTGGGTGGCCTGATACGGCTGGAAGCGTTGCTCGAAGAATGCACGTGCGGTGGCGTCATCGGGTGGGGGCAAGGCGGCTGCGTCATTGCAGACGGCTTGCCAGGCGCTTTGTTTTTTGAGCGTACTGCAACCGAGCAAAAAGGCACCCCAGGCTTCGCTCGCCGTGTCGTTCTGCCACGCGGCGAGAGCGGACCACTCTACCGGTTTGAGCGTGGGATAGGCAGTCGCCGGCGTCGGGATCAGTACCGGCGGACGTGCAACAGGAGGGAGTGTCGGGGTGGGGGAAGGGGCCTGGGGCTGGATCGCACAACCTGACAACAACAGGGCAAACAGCCACGGACTTGCGCGTAACAGCATCACGGGTGAAGATGACTCCGGTCGAAAACACGCATCGAGTATAACAATGAGGGGATGGGTTTGATGGAGAGCCAGGGACTGGGCTGGCTGATGCTGGAGGCCGGCATTGCGCTGAGCCTGTTTGTATTTATCGTCTGGTGGACGATGAAAAAGTGAGCACGGAAAAGTAAGCAGGAGCTGGGTTTCGCACATCTCCCCACCATTTCCCGCTGGCGGCTCACCCCGTCAATGCAGGACCCGCGGCATCGACAGCGTGAACACCGGCACCTCGGCATCGAACTTGTTGCCGTCTTCCGCCACCATCTGATAACTGCCGCGCATGGTGCCGACTGGCGTCGCCATCGCGGTGCCGCTGGTGTACTCGAAGCTTTCGCCCGGCCGCAGCAGCGGCTGTTCGCCGACCACACCCAAACCCTTGACTTCCTGCGTGACGTTTTCCGCGTCGGTGATGATCCAGTGGCGCGAAATCAATTGCGCAGAAACGGTGCCGGTGTTGGCGATGGTGATGGTGTAGGCGAACACGTAACGGTCGGATGCCGGGTCGCTCTGGTCGGCCAGATAAGCCGTGTTGACGTTGACGCTGATGTGATATTTCTTGCCTTCGGCCACGGTTTTGCTCGACGGGTATGGAATGCGCGCAGTGTAACGCAATGACGTGGCGGGCTGCTAAAATGCCCGGGTTAATCAAATGACTCCGGAGTTTTCCATGACTTTTCGCATCGCCCCTTCGATCCTGTCCGCCAACTTCGCCCGTCTCGGCGAGGAAGTCGACAACGTGCTGGCCTCGGGTGCCGACATCGTTCACTTCGACGTCATGGACAACCACTATGTGCCCAACCTGACCATCGGCCCGCTGGTGTGCGAGGCGCTGCGCAAGCACGGGGTCACCGCGCCGATCGACGTCCACCTGATGGTGAAGCCGGTTGACCGCATCATTCCCGATTTCGCCAAGGCCGGCGCGACCTACATCACTTTCCACCCTGAAGCGTCCGAGCACGTCGACCGCACCATCGGCCTGATCAAGGAAAACGGCTGCAAGGCCGGCCTGGTGTTCAATCCGGCGACGCCGCTCGACGTGCTGGAATACACCTTGGACAAGATCGATATGGTGCTGCTGATGTCGGTGAACCCCGGCTTCGGCGGACAGAAATTCATCCCTTACGTGCTGGACAAGGCGCGCGCCGTGCGCAAGATGATCGACGACCGCGACCTCAAGGTGAACATCGAAATCGACGGCGGCGTCGGCCCGGCCAACATCCTGGAAGTGGCCCGCGCCGGCGTGGACACCTTTGTCGCCGGCTCTGCCGTGTTTGGTGCCGCCAAGGACACCGACCCGCAGCGTTACAACTCCATCATCGCCGCGATGCGCGCGGAACTCGCCAAGGTCTGACAACAGAGACCCGACGCAAGATGCAAGAGACAAGGTGTTCTCTTACATCTTGCAACTTGCTACTTGTAACTAAAAAAACCATGAAATTCCCCCTCCCCATCAAAGCCGTCGTCATTGATCTTGACGGCACGCTCCTTAACACCGCACCGGATCTGGCGCACGCGGCCGAATTGATGATGGCCGATCTTGGCCGTCCCTGCCCGTCGCTGGAAACGATCTCCACCTATATCGGCAATGGCGTGTCGCGCCTGGTCAAGCGCGTGCTTACCGGCGAGATGGATGCCGAGCCGGATGCCGAACTGTTCGCGCGCGCGATCGCGGCCTACCAGAAGCATTACGGCGAACACGTTTCGCTGCATTCGCGTCCGTTCGACGGCGTGGTGGCCGGGCTCGATGCCTTCAAGGCGATGGGCGTGCATATCGCCTGCATCACCAACAAGGCTGAAATGTTCACTGTCCCGCTGCTGAAGGACACCGGTCTGTTCGACTACTTCGAATTGATCCTGTCCGGCGATTCGCTGCCTCGCCGCAAGCCCGATCCCTTGCCGCTGCTGCATGCCTGCGAAGTCTTCAAGGTCAAACCCGCCGAACTGTTGCTGATCGGCGATTCGCTCAACGACACCCAGGCCGCGCGCGCCGCCGGTTGCCCGGTATTCTGCGTGCCCTACGGCTACAACCGCGGCCGCCCGGTCGCCGAACTCGATCTGGATGCGGTGGTGCCGACGCTGGTCGAAGCCGCGAAGATGGTGGTGAAGGCGTGAACTTCCGGGGTCAGGATTCGGGATTCAGGGGCCAGGGAGCGTATGGCCGATGGCCATGCTTTTCTTGAACAAGGCGCGTAGCGACCTACCCTGACCCCTGACCCCTGATTCCTATCATGACTGAACAAGAATTCTTCGAACTCGCCCGCCAGGGCTACAACCGCATTCCGCTGGTGCGCGAGCTGCCCGGCGATCTGGAAACCCCGCTTTCCGTCTATCTCAAACTGGCCAACGCGCCCTACACCTACCTGCTGGAATCGGTGGTGGGCGGCGAGCGCTTCGGCCGCTACTCCTTTATCGGCCTGCCTGCGCGCACGGTGATTCGGGTGCGCGCGCATCTGCTCACGGTGGAGACCGACGGCCAGGTGGTGGAGGAACGCAGCCTGGCCGATCCGCTGGCGTTCATCGCCGAATTCCAGGCGCGTTTCAAGGCCGCGCCAGTGGCCGGGCTGCCGCGTTTTACGGGCGGGCTGGCGGGTTATTTTGGCTACGACACAATTCGTTATATCGAAAAGCGTCTTGCCGACACGCGCAAGCTCGACACGCTACACACGCCGGACATCCTGCTGATGCTGACCGAAGAGCTGGCGGTGTTCGACAACCTTGCAGGCAAGTTGTACCTGATTTCCCACGCCGATCCGATGCAGGATGGTGCGTATGCGAATACCTGCCTGCGGCTGGGCGAGCTCGCCGAAGCGTTGCTTGTCCCGGTGGTGTTGCCACCCGAAGCGCAGCCCGAAACGGCTGATCCGGTGTCCGAGTTCGGCGAGTTTGAATTCAACGTGGCGGTACAAAAAGCCAAGGACTACATCGCAGCGGGCGACATCATGCAGGTGGTACTCAGCCAGCGCATGGCGCGGCCTTTCGGGGCATCACCGCTGTCGCTGTACCGCGCGCTGCGCAGCCTCAACCCGTCGCCCTACATGTTTTATTACGACTTCGGCGGCTTCCACGTGGTTGGTTCGTCGCCGGAGATTCTGGTTCGGCTCGAAGGCGACGATGTCACCCTGCGGCCGATTGCCGGCACCCGCCCGCGCGGGCTCACGCGCGAAGACGACCAGCGTCTGGCCAGTGAATTGCTGGCGGACCCGAAAGAGTGTGCCGAGCATCTTCAGCTGCTCGACCTCGGGCGCAACGATACCGGCCGCGTCGCTGTCACCGGCAGCGTCAAGGTCACCGAGCACATGCAGATCGAGCGCTATTCGCACGTCATGCACATCGTCTCCAATGTCGAAGGCAAACTGAAACCCGGCCTGACGGCGCTCGACGTGCTGCGCGCAAGCTTCCCCGCCGGCACCGTCTCCGGCGCACCCAAGGTGCGGGCGATGGAAATCATCGACGAGCTCGAACCGAGCAAACGCGGCATTTATGCCGGAGCGGTCGGCTATCTCGGCTTCAACGGCGACATGGACCTGGCGATCGCCATCCGTACCGCCGTGATCAAGGAAGGCATGCTCTATGCCCAGGCCGGTGCTGGCATCGTCGCCGATTCGGTGCCCGAGAACGAATGGATGGAAACGCTCAACAAGGCGCGCGCCGTGGTGCGCGCCGCCGAACTCGCGCAGGCGCGCTTCGGCGGAGAAGCGGTGGACTGAATCGCTCGTTCCCTCAGGCGGGGGAAGGGGCGAGGGCGTTTCAACTTCCGCTCGCCAGCGCCCCATACCGAAAACATCCCGTCGTGTGGTCGTTCACCAGTCCCATCGCCTGCATGTGTGCATACAGGATGGTCGAGCCCACGAACTTGAATCCGCGCCTTTTCAAATCCTTGCTGATCGCGTCCGACAGCGGTGTGCTCGCCGGCACTTGGCTCATGTCCGTCCATGCATTGACGATGGGTTGCCTGTCCACGAAATTCCAGAAATAGCCGTCCAGCCCGACGCCCGATTCGCGCAGCGCCAGCGTCGCGCGCGCGTTGGTGATCGTCGATTCGATCTTCAGCCGGTTGCGCACAATGCCTGCATCCGCCATCAAGCGTGCCACGTCCGCCTCGGTATAACGCGCAATTCGTTCGGCGTCGAAGCGGTCGAACGCACGGCGGTAGCCTTCGCGCTTCTTCAGGATCGTGAACCACGACAGTCCCGCCTGCGCCCCTTCCAGCGTCAGCAGTTCGAATAGCGCGCGCTCATCGTGCAGCGGCACGCCCCATTCTTCATCATGGTAGGCGCAGTAGAGCGGGTCGGTGCCACACCAGGCGCAGCGGGGGAGGTCGGTCATGGGCGTATTAAATGCAAAGGTAAGGGAAGTGTGGCACAGCACATTTCTGTGTAATCACGGGCGCTTTCACCGGCATGCCCTGAGCCGGGATTCTCGCTAAATAGTAGCGGCTTCATCGTTCGTCCGGTTGCAGTGGCACTTCGACAACCTGCTTCCAGAAGAGACCCTGCGGGTTGTCCTAGCCAAGGACGCAAAGATAGAGGGGGAGGACGCCTTTGGCCTTCTTGCCTACTTCGATGCAGAGTCGGTGGGCTCCTCGACGACGGTCGACTACCCACTCATGACAGGCAGGTCGTCGGCCAAAGGCGACAACGGCCTTTCGATTGACCGCGTCCGCTGTTATCGGCCCAACGCATTCCGCCCACTCCGACGCAAACAAAGAGACGCCGGCAATTCATTCCCTTGCAACAAAAAATCAAGCAGCGTTCTTGTCAGAAATCTTTACACCGTTACCCACCCCCTCGCATTTTTAGGCCATTTATTTATTAAACCATCATCGAATCATCATCCTGCCTTGATGAGTAGTGTTTTGGCCTGAGTTTTGCTTTATGTTCGTGAACAAAAACCGAAGGGAATTCATATGTACAGTCACGTGTGAATGCTCATCCAGAAACAGTAATTACATCAAAACCGAGAAGAGCAACATGAACACTCGTACCCCCCTGATCGCCAGCAGCCTGATCGTCGCCAGTCTTGTTTCCGGCGCGGCGCAAGCCTCCTTAGTTGACCGCGGTGGCGGCCTGATCTACGACACCGACCTTAACGTCACTTGGCTGGCCGACGCCAACTTCGCCAAGACCAGCGGCTATTCTGCAACCGGTCAAATGTCCTGGAACCAAGCAACTTCCTGGGCCGCCAACCTTAGCTACTACGATAGTGTTCGCAACGTTAATTTGACGGGTTGGCGCTTACCCACCAGTGATCCTAGCTGCTCTGGTTACTGCGGCACAGGCACCGAGATGGGGTATCTGTTTTATATCGGCCTAGGTGGAGTAGCCGGTCAAAACATCATATTTACTCACAGCGCTAATTACGATCTTTTCACTAATATCGGCGGGCATATCTTCAACGCTGCCTATTATTGGTCAGATACGTTGGCCCCGGCCTTTACTGGGGAAGCCTCGTATTTCGGCATGCGCTATGGCAGCCAGGGCGGTCTCGCTCTCAGCAATACTTTATATGCATGGGCCGTTCGCCCCGGCGATGTAGCCGCCGTTCCGGAGGCGCAGACCTATGCGCTGATGCTGGCCGGATTGGGGCTGGTCGGGTGGCGCGTGCGGCGGCGTAGGTAAATCGGTTATTCGGCACCTTCAGGGGTACAAGGGGGCGCAAACCCCCTGTGTTTTTTGAGCGTGTGGGAATCAATAATATTAAGGACCAGCCATTTTTATCCGCTTCGATAAACCGGAGCGATTGCGGCTTAGGCAGTGAAATCAGTCATTCACAGCGATCTATACCAATGACTCTTCCTGGCCGATTGTGTGAATTGGACATGGCGCCCGTAAGCCGACATTGAAAAATTTCGCTGGACGGCTCAACGGCTGCTTTTGCTGGTTGCCCAGATGTGCCGCCAATATGGCGATTTACCGCATGCAGGCCACGGGGTGGCTGCCCCGGGGCTGGATGATGATGGGCGATGAACTATCGATTTGTGCCGTTGCGGAAGAGGCCTGTTTTGTACGCAATCGCGAGGCATCTCTTAAGTATGTGTTTCGCAGCTTGACGGTGCTTTCCCATAAATAAGCTGACGGAATGGGTCTGTTAACTCGCCCATTCCTACGTCATTCAACACTCCAATAGAAGTGCCGCTGAGCCAGCCGGCCGCCACCAACCCTGGCCTGTTGAGTCTGGCTTTGTCCTGCGGCCTCGGCGGTAATCTTGTAGCGGCCGGGCGCCAGCTTGACGTAGAACCAGGGGCCATCCGACACGGCTTCGAGAACTTTTTGCCCCTTCATATTCATGATCGAAAGCTTGACGTCCGCAAGGTAGGCCCCTGAACCCTTCTCAGCAAAAACAAGTTTCAGGTTGTACTCGCCGCTTACTTCATCCAGTGCTTGGCGCTCCTCCAGGCCGTTCCCGCCGCTGATATAGGTGATGCCATTTTCGGTGACCGGTTGGAGAACGGGTTCGCTTGAATCAGCCGCACTCGCAAGCAACGGGCCAGACAAGCCTAAGACAAGTATCCAATGTGCCAGGTTTTTGAGCTTCATCATTGCCTCCTATTGTGAAAGCCACTGCTAGAAACATTAGGGCAGCCCTGTCAGGAAAGGTGGCTCCAAAGTTGACTCCGTGAGCCACAGCACTGCTTAGCACTGTGTTTGATAGCTGGCTAAGCCCTCTGTTTAGCAGGTCTTGATTTATAAACAATAGACCATGAGAACCTGCGGGGCCTATTTGGCTACGCCGCCGCGAGGTTTGTAGAACACATGCTCGCCGATCTCGACCGTCCTGATGTATTCCGCGGACCAACTAGGGTTTACTTTCTGCTGGTGGAAATACAGTGCGCCACCGGTTCGGTCCGTAAGTTGCCGATTAAGCGCTTTTCGAGAAATTTCCTTGGCGATCGCATAGGATTTATCCTTCTCTACATCATCCGAACGGCCATCGCACCACCATGAGAACTGGCAGGCACCCTGCTCGTGGCCTTGCCTGACAACATCACAAATCTTGTTTGGAAAGCCCTCATGGCCAAGCCGGTTCATCACCACATTGGCAATTGCTTCCATGCCGGCAACCCCCTCGCCCTTGGCCTCCCAGTAGATGGTGCGTGCAAGACAGGTGATCGCATCGTTCAAGGGCGCTTCGCCGGCCGGATCGACCGCCTGCACTTCTGGCTTCGTGATGATCTCTGATGGAGTCGGGCGCGCCTTGCTGCCTTGGGCCGCAGCGTTCTGCTCCAGTACCTCCGCCTTGCTCTCCGCGGCTTCCGCCTGTTCCCGATCAGCCGCGGTCGCCTGACTGACGAGAAGGATTGCCGCTAGGCAGGTCGCAACCCATGTCTGGCGCATAGTCGAACCTCCTGGATTAATCAAACATGGCCTCACGCCTGCGCGATACGTCCGACGGGCCATTTGTGCCAAGCAGCTATTCAAGAGACCCAATGGCCCGGACATTTATCAATATAGATAAAAGTATTGCATCGACCAGTGGAGAGCGCCGCTGCTGAACGGACATTCGGCGGATAGGTCATGACGGTCTCTTCAGGTTCGAAAGCGCCAGTTCGATATCTTTGTAAGCGGAAATTGATGAATGTCCGGTTGTGGTGGGACATAACTGACCGAAAAGGCCGAGATGCGGACAGCGGACGTTAACCCCTGCCCGCATTATTCTTGATAGAGCCCCGCCTCTGGCACAACTTCAACCGTGTGCGCGGTCAGATTGGCCGCCATGCTGCGCGCCTGTTGATGCTGTCAGCGTGCAGGCATTCACTATTGGCGCGCAGGCGCGGGCAACGGCTCCCTGCGCACGAACTCGTGCACACCGCTACCGCCCTCGCAGCGCCATCACCCCCGACAGCACGCGCCACTGGTGCACGCTCAGGCCCAGACCGATCAGCAGCGTACCCAGCCACACGCGCACGCCAACGTGTTCGTCGTTGAGCGCGCTGCCTAGCAGCAGGGCGAGCACGGGGGTGACAAGGGTGATGAGCGCGACCTTGCCGGTTTCCATGTGCTTGATGACGTAGTAGTAGAGCGCGAAGCCGAGCACGGAACCGAACACGCCGAGGTAGACGATGGCGGCGCCGGCGCGCGGCGGCACGGCATTCGGCACGTGGCCGTCGGTACCCAGCCACACCAGGGCGAACAGCGGCAGCGCGACGGCGAGGGTGCCGGCGGTGGTGGCGAGCGGCGGGCTGTCGTCGCCGATGCGCTTCACCCATACCAGGCTGGCCGAATACAGCGACACCGCGGCGAGCAGGGCGAGCACGCCGGCCAGGGCGTGGGCGCCGCCCATTTCGTGGCTGTCGCCGAAGATGACCGCGAGCCCGGCCAGACCGAGCAGCATGCCGGCGATCTTGGCGCGCGTGAGCGCTTCCTCTTCCAGCCACAGCAGAGCCAGCAGGCCGGTGATCAGCGGCGTCAGGCCGAACAGCACCGATACCAGTCCGGAGTGGATGTATTGCGCACCCCAGTAGGTGAGCGTCATGGCGCCGAACATGCCGAGCCCGCCGGCCAGGTAGCTGGCGCGGGCGCGGCGGTGCAGCGGCAGGCCGATGCGCCACACGGCCAGCGCAAGGGCGGCGACGGCGAAACCGATGAGCATGCGCGAGGCGACGGCGAAGGCAAAGCCGGTGCCCTGGGCGCTCCACTTGATGGCTAGCGGCGTGGTGGCCCAGATGAGGATGATGCCGAGATAGGCGGCGGGGACGGACATGGCGGTTACTCCCTGATTTATGTCGTGGGCGGATGCAAGGCGGCGGGCGAGGCGAGGGCGCGCCAGACGATGGGCGGGCAGGCGGAACGGGACGGCAGCTTGATTCGGATGAGGGTCATGGTGGAGCTCCTGGGTGGACGACAAAAACAAAAAGGCCGCGAACCTTTGCGGGGTCCGCGGCCTTTTCGGGGAAATGAATTGCTTACTGGGGGATCAGCTTTCCTCGGGCCCGGACGTGCGCATGCGCAGCCACTTGCACAACGGCAGTCGGCGAATGATCGCAATGGGGGAGGAATGCATTGAGTGAACCATGGCCGTATTCTGGCCAGGGCGGATGCGGGCTGTCAATCGTGTTCGGTTGAAGTGCGGCATTGCGCTCAGCGCCCCAGCGCGTATTGCTTGAGTTTGCGGTACAGCGTGCGTTCGGTGATGCCGAGCGCGGCGGCGACGCGCGCGCGATGCCCTTGATGCGCGTCCAGCAAACCCTGGATGTGCGCGCGTTCTGCTGCGAGCAGCGATTGTGGGGCTTCGGGCTGCCGTGGCGTGGCACCGGCGGTTTGCGCCGCCGGCGTGGCGGCGACAGGCAACTGCAAATCAGCGGTCGAAATCACGCCCTCACGGCAGTTCAGCACCGCTTTTTGCAGCAGGTTGCGCAACTCGCGCACGTTGCCCGGAAAGTCGTAGGCCTGCAGCGTTGCGACGGCCTCCGGGGCAAGACGGCAGCTGCCCTGATTGCCGACCAGGCGTTTCAGAATGTACGCGGCAAGGTCGGGCAGATCCTCGGCACGTTCGCGCAGGGGCGGCAAGGTCACATCGATTCCCGCCACGCGGTAATACAAATCCAGGCGAAAGCGTTTGGCGTCCACTTCGTCCAGCAAGCGGCGATTGGTGGCCGACACCAGACGGACATTGGCGGTCAGGGTCTGGGTGCCGCCGACGCGCCGGTATTCGCCGGTTTCCAGCACGCGTAGCAGCTTGGCCTGCAGGTTGAGCGGAATTTCACCGACTTCATCGAGGAACAGGGTGCCGCCGTCGGCCAGCTCGAACAGGCCTTTTTTGAGTCCACTGCTGCCCGAAAACGCGCCGCGCTCGTGGCCGAACAGTTCGCTCTCAAACAGGTTTTCCGGCACGGCCGCACAGTTGATGACGATGAACGAGCCGTTCTTGTGGCTGGAACGGGCGTGGATGAAACGCGCGGCCAGTTCCTTGCCGACGCCAGACTCGCCGAACAGCAAAACGGAGGCCTCGCTCTCGGCGACGCGCGCGAGATTGTCCACGCAGGACAGGAAGGCGGGCGAGCGGCCGATCATCTGCATCGCGTCGCACACGCTGCCCGCTTCGGCTTCCAGCGGAAACATCTGCTCGCCCAGATAGGTCTCGCCATCTTTGCCAAGCAGGCGATGGCCGCGAATGCGGGTGCGCTCGGGCTGGTTGTCTGCATGGTAATGCGTGTGCAGGACCTCGACCGCTTCGCCCTGTTTGAACAGCGCCAGATGCGGGCATTGCTCGCCGTTTTCGTGACAGGGGCGATCGGAATGGTGCGACACCGAATGGCACGTTTGCCCCACGATCGCCTCCGTAGAGATGCCATAGGCATCGCAATAGCGCCAGTTGGCGGCAACGATGCGGTAATTGCGGTCGACGATGACGAAGGCTTGTTCGTGCGTATCGATCAGGTTTTGAATGTCGATCATTTCCGGCCCCAGCTTGTCATGACTGGTACAGAATGTGTCATGACCTTTAGGTCATGTCAACGCCGGGCGGTGTGCTGAGGCCGCAAGAACAGGCGCATTGCAAATGGCATGTCAATTGCTAGGGTAAAGACTTGAACAATAAAAGGAATCTGAAAACATGGCACATATCGTGATATTGGGCGCAGGCATTGGCGGCATGAACATGGCCTACGAAATGCGCGAACAGGCCCGCGCCGAAGACCGCGTGACCGTGATTTCGAATTTGCCGTATTTCCAGTTCACGCCGTCCAACCCCTGGGTGGCGGTGAACTGGCGCAAGCAGGAAGACATCACGATTCCGGTTGCGCCCTACCTCAACAACAAGAACATCGACTTCATCGCTGTTGGCGCGGCGCGCGTGCATCCCGAGCGCAATCAGCTTGAACTGACTGACGGCCAGATTGTGGATTACGACTATCTGGTGATCGCAACCGGCCCCAAGCTGGCGTTTGACGAAGTGCCCGGACTGGGGCCCGAGGGCCATACCCAGTCGGTTTGCCAGGTCGAACATGCCACGGCAGCTGCGCGGCAATGGGACAAATTCGTGCAGGAACCGGGCCCCATCGTGGTGGGCGCGGTGCAGGGGGCATCGTGCTACGGTCCGGCTTACGAGTTTGCTTTCATCATGGATACCGACCTGCGCAAGCGCAAAATCCGTGACCGCGTGCCGATGACCTATGTCACCGCCGAACCCTACATCGGGCATCTCGGCCTGGGCGGTGTGGGCGATTCCAAAGGCCTGCTCGAATCCGCCATGCGCGAGCGCCACATCAAGTGGATCTGCAATGCCAAGGTGACCAAGGTCGAGGCCGGCAAGATGTTCGTCGCCGAGCACAACGACAAGGGCGAAATCATCAAGGAACACGAACTGCCGTTTGCCTATTCGATGATGCTGCCGGCGTTCAAGGGCATCGATGCCGTGTTCGGCATCGAGGGGCTGACCAATCCACGCGGCTTCATCACCATCGACGCCTTCCAGCGCAACCCCAAGTTCCAGAACATTTTCTCGGTTGGCGTGTGCGTCGCCATTCCGCCGGTGGAAGTCACCCCGGTGCCCACCGGCACGCCCAAGACCGGCTACATGATCGAGTCCATGGTCACCGCCACCGCGCACAACATCCGCGCGCTGCTCGACGGCCGCGAGCCGGCTGAAAAAGCCACCTGGAACGCGATCTGCCTGGCCGACTTTGGCGACACCGGCGCGGCCTTCGTTGCCATTCCGCAAATCCCGCCGCGCAACGTCAACTGGTTCAAGGAAGGCAAGTGGGTGCATCTGGCCAAGGTCGCATTCGAGAAATACTTCATGCGCAAAATGAAGATGGGCACCACCGAGCCGCTGTACGAGAAGTATGTGCTGGGCTTGCTTGGCATCAAAAAACTCAAATAGAGCCCCTTCGAACTCCTCGCTATGGCGCCTGCGGGCGCCGTTTTTTTGCCTGCGTTGCGGCTCGGGCGCGCGGCTATAATCGTTCGTTTTCAGTACTGGTCGAGCGATCCGGCGACCCAAGGAATGGCCATGCTTTTGATGATCGACAATTACGACAGTTTCACCTACAACCTCGTGCAGTATTTCGGCGAGCTGGGCGAGGAGGTCAAGGTGATTCGCAACGACGAGATCGATCTCGCCGGCGTGGCGGCGCTGAAACCCGATCACATCGTGGTGTCACCCGGCCCCTGCACCCCCAACGAGGCGGGCGTGTCGGTTCCGCTGATCAAGGAATTCGCCGGCAAGGTGCCGATTCTGGGCGTGTGCCTAGGGCATCAAAGCATCGGCCAGGCCTTCGGCGGCAAGATCGTGCGCGCGAAAGAACTCATGCACGGCAAAACCTCGATGATCCATCACACCGACGCCGGCGTGTTTCACGGCCTGCCCAATCCTTTCCGCGCCACCCGCTACCACTCACTGGTAATCGAGCGCGAAACCCTGCCGGACTGCCTCGAAATCACTGCGTGGACCGAAGACGATGAAATCATGGGGGTGCGGCATAAAACGCTGGCGGTCGAGGGCGTGCAGTTCCATCCCGAGTCCATTCTTACCGAACACGGCCACGCCATGCTCGCCAACTTCCTCAAGGAGCGGGTGTGATGCAACACAAAGACTTGCTGACGCTGATCATCGAGCGCCACGACCTGCCGCACGACGCGATGCTGGCGGCGATGCGCGCACTCATGGGCGGTGAATGGACGCCCGTACAAATTGCCAGTTTCCTGATCGCGCTGCGCATGAAGGGCGAGTCGGTGAGCGAGATCGCCGCCGCCGCCGAGGTCATGCGCGAGCTGTCGACCAAGGTGCCGCTCGCCGGCGTCGAGCATCTGGTCGACACTTGCGGCACTGGCGGCGACGGGGCGCACACGTTCAACATCTCAACCGCCTCCGCCTTCGTTGCAGCGGCGTGCGGCGCGCGCGTCGCCAAGCACGGCGGGCGTTCGGTGTCGTCTACCTCGGGCAGTGCCGACGTGCTCGAAGCGCTGGGCGTCAACGTCAACCTGAGCCCGGAAAAGGTCGCCGAGGCAGTCAAAGCCATCGGCGTGGGCTTTATGTTTGCGCCCAATCACCACAGTGCGATGAAGCATGCCGCGCCGGTGAGAAAAGAACTCGGCGTGCGCACCCTGTTCAACCTGCTCGGCCCGCTCACCAATCCGGCGAGCGCGCCGAACCAGGTGATGGGCGTGTTCAGCCGCGAACTTACCGGCACCCTGGCGCGCGTGCTGCAGAGCTTGGGCAGCCGCCATGTACTGGTCGTTCATGCCGAAGAGGGGCTGGATGAAATCAGCCTGGCCTCGCCCACGTTCGTGGCCGAACTGAAAGACGGCCATGTGTCCGAATATGAACTCGAACCCGGCCTGTTCGGCCTGCCGCAGGTGGCAGCGAGCGAGCTGGTGGTGAACGGCAAGGACGCCGCAGTCGAGATGCTGCTGGCCGCGCTGGAAAACCGTCATGCGGGCGCCGCTGCCATCGTCGCGCTCAATGCCGGCGCTGCGATTTATGTCTCCGGCCGCGCCGCCAGCTTGATGGATGGCGTCGCGCAGGCGCAGCACGCCATCGCCAGCCTGGCTGCGCGCGACACCCTCGAACATTACCGCCGCTTTAGCCAATCATGACTTATCCAAAATGAGCGATATTCTCGAAAAAATCCTCGCCACCAAGCGTGTAGAAATCGCCGCCGGTCTCGCTGTCGTGCCGCTGGCCGAGATGCAGGCGCGCGCCAAGGCCGCTCCGCCGCCGCGTGATTTCGTCGGCGCCATCCGCGCCAAACTGGCCGCCAGCCAGCCGGCGGTGATCGCCGAAATCAAGAAAGCCAGCCCGTCCAAAGGCGTGATCCGGCCTGATTTCAAGCCAGCCGAGATCGCCGCCAGTTATGCAGCGGGCGGTGCCGCGTGTCTGTCGGTGCTGACCGATCGCGACTACTTTCAGGGCAGCGCCGAGTATTTGATGCAGGCGCGCGCCGCCTGTGCGCTGCCGGTGCTGCGCAAGGATTTCATCATCGACCCGTATCAGGTGTACGAAGCGCGCGCGATGGGGGCGGACTGCATTTTGCTGATCGTCGCCGCGCTGGAATTGCCGGCGATGCAGGCGCTGGAAGCCTTGGCGTTCGAGCTGGGGATGGCGGTGCTGGTGGAGTCGCACCATGCCGAGGAACTGGATGCGGCTTTGCAGTTGAAGACGCCGTTGCAGGGGATCAACAACCGCAACCTGCGGACGTTTGAGGTGAGCCTGGAGACGACGCTGGAGTTGTTGCCGAAGATTGGGGCTGAGCGGGTTGTGATTACGGAATCCGGCATTCTCGCGCCGGTTGATGTCGCGCGGATGCGGGGGCATCAGGTCAATGCGTTTCTGGTGGGGGAGGCGTTTATGCGGGCGGCTGATCCTGGAGCGGAGTTGGCTCGGTTGTTTGCCGTCTAGCTCGAGATGGGGGACTTCCCCCTTTGGAAAAGGGGGATTGAGGGGGATTCGAGGTCGTTGCTTGATTACGGCTGCCTGGCCGGGGGTAGCCCGGCAGCTAGTCACTTTCTTTTGGTTTCGCCAAAAGAAAGTAACCAAAGAAAAGGCGACCCTGCTGATCCCCGAAACCCCGGAAATCGAGCCTGCCAGGTGGGCGTCAAAGAACTCGCCCCGCTTTTGTAATGCTTGATTGATTTTTGTGAGCGGGGCTCAAACACCTTTGCCGCTGATCCACCCGACAGGCTCAATTTCCGGCTGGGCTCAGAGGGGGCGGAAGGTCAAAACCAGGACGGTGGTGACGTAGCAGTTAGTGTGCTTGGGTGCGACGGTATTCGGCGCAATGCGCTTCGCTTATTGACGCCCTGCCACTTTACGTGCGTTGGAGCTCATTTGTTAGGCGCGTTTCACGCATGTGCTTTCACTTGCCATCCAAGAGCTTTCGCTTCTGTGCTTCAAACTCCGCCTCGGTCAGGATTCCACGTTTACGCAGATCGTCAAGTTTGATGAGTTCGGCGTAGACATCCTTGTTTCGCTCTGTTTGATCCTTGGTTCTCACGTCAGCCGTGATCTTCTCCGTCTTTTCGATAACGACGTCTGCGCGTGGAACCAGTGACGTACGTCTCGCCTCAGGATCGTTTCTGTCGACAACGCGAAACTGGTACTCGACGGACGCGAAGCGTTGTCCGACAACCAGCGGAGTTTCATGAACAAACAATGGGATGGCGACCTTGCCTTTGCTTTCGGCGAACGCGTTTGCTTCAGTGAGAACTTCCGCCTTCATCGCTGACGGATTGCCGAAGATGCCGCCCTTATCGGTTCGCGAAAGAAGGTACGTATCTGGTGAGATTTGGACGATTCCGGGGTTTGCGCAGGCGACCAAGAATGTAGCGAGAAAAAGTGTTGCAGAGCGACGCGTGAAACTCATTCTCTTCTCCCAAAGCAGTCCGTGTAGGGCGTAATCTTTAATTGCGCCGGATGTGTGAAGCACCAATAGTAACTACAAACGTCTCGTCATCACCGCTCTGGTTTTGACGTGACTCCCCTCTCATCCCCGCCGGAAATTGAGTCTGCCGGGTGGATCAGCGGCAAAGGTGTTTGAGCCCCGCTCACAAAATTAATAAACCTAGCAAAAGCGGGGCGAGTTCTTTGCCGCCCACCCGGCGGGCTGGGTTTTCGGGAATTCGGGGATGTCGGGGTGCGTTTTCTTTGGTTACTTTCTTTGTCGCATTGACAAAGAAAGTGACTAGCTGCCGGGCTACCCCCGGCCAACGGTCAGTAGTCAGGCAACGTCCTCAGTTCAAATCCCCCTCAATCCCCCTTTTTCAAAGCACCCAGAGGGCATAAAGGGGAGGAATATCCAATTACCGCTTTCCCCCAAACAAACTCCCCAACACCCCCCGAATAATCGACCGCCCAACCTGGCTACCAATGGCACGTGCAGCAGATTTAGCTAGTGCCTCGGCAGCACCTTCGCGGCGGCCGCTTCCGCCCAGCACCCCACCCAAAATGTCGCCCAGCCCACCGCCACTTGCTGCGGGTTGCGCGGCAGTCTTGGCTTGCTGCTTCATCTCGGCTTCCGTAGCCGCGGCTTGTGCCGCCTGCTCAGCACGTGCTTTCAGCGATTCGTAAGCCGACTCGCGATCCACCGTCTTGTCGTACACGCCCGCCACCAGCGAGGTTCGCATCAGCTGCCGCCGCTGCGCCTCGGTGATGGGGCCGAGCTGGCCCTGCGGCGGCACGATGTAGGCACGCTCGACCACGCCGGGGCGGCCTTTTGCGTCGAGAAAAGAGACCAGCGCTTCGCCGACACCGAGCTCGGTAATGACCGCGGCTTCGTCCAGCGCCGCGTTGTCGCGCATGGTTTCGGCCGCCGCCTTGACCGCTTTCTGGTCGCGCGCGGAAAAGGCGCGCAACGCGTGCTGCACCCGGTTGCCCAGCTGCGACAGGATTTTGTCGGGCACGTCGGCCGGATTCTGGGTGACGAAAAACACGCCCACGCCCTTGGAGCGAATCAGCCGCACCACCTGCTCGATCTTGTCCACCAGCGCATCCGGCGCGTCGGTAAACAGCAGGTGTGCTTCGTCGAAGAAGAACACCAGCTTGGGCTTGTCGAGGTCGCCGGCCTCGGGCAGGTTTTCGTACAGTTCGGCCAGCAGCCACAGCAGCAGGGTGGCGTACATTTTTGGTGCCTGCATCAGCGTGTCGGCCGACAGGATGTTGATGACGCCGCGCCCCTTGTCGGTCTGGATCAGGTCGTCGATGTTGAGCATCGGCTCGCCGAAAATCTGTTCGCCGCCCTGCGACTCCAGCGCCAGCAGGCCGCGCTGGATCGCGCCGATGGAGGCCGACGAGATGTTGCCGTAGTCGGTGGTGAACTGCTTGGCGTTTTCCCCAACGAAGGCCAGCATCGCGCGCAAATCTTTAAAATCGAGCAGTAGCAGGCCGTTGTCGTCGGCCACCTTGAACACCAGATTGAGCACGCCGTTCTGGGTTTCGTTGAGATCGAGCATGCGCCCCAGCAGCAGCGGGCCCATGTCGGAAATGGTGGCGCGCACCGGATGTCCCGTCTTGCCAAACGGATCCCACAACGTGACCGGGTAGCCCTGGTGCTCGAAGCCTTCAAGCTTGAGCATCTCGACCCGCTCAGTCACCTTGGCGTTGCCGCCGCCGGGCTGCGACACGCCCGACAAATCCCCCTTCACGTCCGACATGAAACACGGCACGCCGATACGGGAAAAATGCTCGGCCAGGGTTTGCAGGGTGACGGTCTTGCCGGTGCCGGTGGCGCCGGTGATGAGGCCGTGGCGGTTGGCCATTTGCGGCAGCAGATGAAGGTCAGTGGTGGCGTTTTTGGCGACGAGCAGCGGTTCGGTCACGGAGGTTCCTGGTGAGTGGGGGCGGGGAGTGGAGATTTTAGCGGCTTCGACCGCATCAGGTATTCAGCAAGGTATAGAAGAGCTTGCTAATGTTCCGGGTATCATCGCGCCATCGAGACAAGCAGGGCTACGCCGTGGAAAAAGGTCAAAAAGTACATGAAATCGTCATCGTCGGCGGCGGCGCGGGGGGGCTGGAGCTGGCCACCCGGCTGGGCGACAAGCTGGGCAAAAAGAAACGCGCGAACATCACCCTGATCGACGCTTCGCCCTCGCATTTGTGGAAGCCGCTGCTGTATGAAGTCGCTGCAGGTAGCCTCGATTCCTACGCCGAGCGGCTGGAGTATCTGGCGCAGGGGCACTGGCATCATTTCCGCTTTCGCCTCGGACGGATGGAGCAGCTGGATCGCGCCAATCAGGAAATCGCGGTGGCGCCGACGTTTGACGAAAACGGCGAGGAGATCATTCCGCGCCGCCGCTTTCGCTACGACACGCTGATCATCGCCGTCGGCTCGGTGGCCAACGACTTCGGCGTGCCCGGCGTCTCCGAGCACTGCATCATGCTCGATACGCCGGGCGAGGCGCGCGAATTTCATCGCCGCCAC
>Ga0208375_1000830_pt1 | contig 39250 bp, 44 predicted proteins | sample RifOxyD1_FD_184038 | JGI IMG/M metagenome (GOLD analysis project Ga0208375, IMG submission 184038) | Soil microbial communities from Rifle, Colorado - Rifle Oxygen_injection D1 (SPAdes) | ecosystem: Environmental > Terrestrial > Deep subsurface > Rock core/Sediment | place: Rifle, Colorado... | reverse complement strand
GGCTTCGGACGGGCAGGTCGGCGACCTCGCTCCCATCAGCGTTGGAAATTTTCGCCGTTTTACTTTTAGTTCTTTATGATCCACTTCTTTTGAGTAACTTTTGTCTGTGTAATACTTTTAAGACTCAAGCTACATTCACTCGAAACTACAAAGCCCCCTTTGTTCAAAGAGGGCTTTATTTTTTGATGAGACTTTCGGGAGAAACAAACGCCAATGTTCGGATTCTGATTGTCAGGATTCCAGTTGTTCACGTTCACCCCGTTCGAGTCAAAGTTACCGAGATAAACGAAGTTGCCATCGGACGTACGCTTCAGTTGCCCCTTTCCCTCTTTTCACCAAGGATTTACTAAAAAATATCTCCTTTGTATTTTATCCGGCAGTATATCTGCACTAGAAAAGGGCAAGTAGTTTCATCAATTAATGCCACGCTCCTGCTTGTACTTGCCAAGCAGAATTCTGGGCAAATTTAGAGTAGCATAATAAAAATAAGATAATCAACCTGAGGATTTAATCCAGCCGCCTAACATTCTACCTACTTCTTCGGTTTGAGATTCTAATAGCTGATATTTTTTATTTTCTATAGCTTTTACATCTTTGGCTAACCTTAAAAATACCCTGACTATATCAAGCTTCATACTGGCTTTTTTTAGAATAGGTAACTTTTCTTGTTTAGAAAGATTACTTGCAACTACTATTGCCTCTAAAACTTCAAGTATAGCCATCTCACACTTTTGCCCTAAGGCATATCTATCCTTTCTAGGCATTATTGCTAAAATCTCATAGAAAGTCTTATAAAGCTGATAAGTTTTAGTAAAAATAGGAATATCCTGCCATGAAGCATGAAAATCCAGCATAATTTGTACCCTAAGCTTATCACAAAGAAAAACATTTTTCGTGGTTGGAAGGAATTTTTAGTAGGTAAGAAGAAAAAGAAAGATGTAATTATTTTCCAAAGTAATTTGGAAGAAAACCTCAGTAATTTATATACATCTTTGAAGCAAAAAACATACAGGCCAGGAGGCTATACTGGTTTTTATGTCCGTGATCCTAAAATACGTCTGATTCATAAAGCAACTGTTTCAGATAGAGTTGTTCATCATATTGTAAGCATCGTTTTAGAGATAATCTACGAGCAGACCTTTTATGCACATTCATATTCTTGCCGCAAAAATAAGGGTACACATAGAGGGGTTATTGCTCTTCAAAAAATGGCACTTAAGGCCAGCCGTAATAATACCAGAACTTGTTGGGCTTTAAAGTGTGATGTCAAAAAGTTTTTTGCATCAGTTAACCAACAAATCCTTTTTGAGATTCTTAACAGAAGAATTAAAGATAAAGATTTTCTAGATCTGCTCCATAAAATTATTAATAGCTTTTATTCAGATAGAGCTGATGATTTATCAAATAAAAAAGGCATACCTATAGGAAATTTGACTTCTCAACTTTTTTCAAATATTTATCTTGATGATTTAGATCAGTTTATTAAACACAAACTTAAGGTTAAATATTATATCCGTTACGCTGATGATTTTGTGTTCCTTTCTCATGATAAAAATTATCTTGAGAATTTAGTTACTCCTGTTAAAGAATTTTTAAAGAAGGAGCTGGATTTGGAACTACACCCTGATAAAATTCTTTTTAAGAAACTGGTAGGTGGAATAGATTTCCTGGGTTATATTATTTTCCCTTATCATATTCTTCCAAGAACAAAAACTAAGAGAAGGCTAATAAAGAAAATCAGAAGAAGAATTAAGGAATACAAAAGAGGCAAGATTACTGAAGATATTCTAAATCAAACAATTCAGTCATATTTGGGTTATCTTACTCATGCCAATACTTATAAATTTAAGCAGAAATTGCAAAATCTGATCTGGTTTTGGTTGACTGAGTAGGATTTATCTTTTCAAAAATTTTGAGCGACCCCACTTTGCGGGGTAAAGAACCAAGGAACCAAGAAATCAAGTACCAACTACCGGGAGAAACAAACGCCAATGCCCGGATTCTGAAGGCCAGGATACCAGTAGCTCACGCTCACCCCGCCCGAGTCAAAGCCACCGAGATAAACGAAGTCGCCATCGGACGTACGCCTATTAGTCCAGTTAACTGTTGCAGGAAGTAATTTATCACCACTATTTTGGAAATAAGCCAAAAGACGATAGGCATCTTCAACAGGAGAAGTTCTAGTCATCTGTGTTAACTTTAAGGCAGCTAATCTTTTTCCAGCCTCACCCCAATCGCTACCTAAGAGTTTGCCAATATCACCTTTTTGTATCTCAAACTCCCTAATGGCCTCTTGATACTCAGGAGGTATAGGTTGACCTTTAAAGACAGTATTTTTGACAAAATCAGCTAAAGCTTCTGTTTGCTGCAAGTAGTTTTTATCGGTAGAGTTGGGAATGAAATCCTTTCCTACTAATCCCCATTTAGCTTTTGGCGCTTCTTTTTTAAAGAAATCTTCATCCCGACACCACTCTGTATTATATAAAACCCCACCTTTGCCATCTTTATCAAATTGTGGCTTTAGAAGAACAAACATCTTTTCCATGGTTAAAGACTGACCATCTGGAGCTTTATCAGTATAAAGAACCAGCATTTCGCCACGATCTTTAGCCTGCCTTAATTCATCTAAGCTAAACTGGATCTCCGGAACATCATCAATTTTTATACCAAAAGCCTTTTCTATTTGCTCTGGACCCAAGAAATCTTGACCAAAAAGTGTTTCTGCTTCCTGCAGAACAAAGTTAAATTCACCTTCTTTTTTAAGCTGCTCTAGATCAACTACTCTATATAAATCTTCATTTGCCAAACGCACAATGGGTCTGCCATCAGGAGAAAAACCCGCAAAACGGAATTTCTCTCCACCAAGTGTTACTAAGGAACCATTTCTTAGAGAAATTGCTCTCCCTTCCCTTTCAAAATCTAAAACACCTGGCTTGATCAAGATACGGGAACTATCTTCTAAAAGACCACTTATATCGGTATGTAAATCAGGTGTTGGCACTTGAGCGGGTGGCTCTGTCATAGGTCTTCCTGCTTCAGCTGAAAGATCAAGATGAAGAGGTCTGGGCACCCGAGGAGACAAATACCCAATATCCTTTGGGGTAAGTGGCCTTGCATGAGATAAATCAGGGACTGGATCAAAAAGATGAAAATAATTAAAGATTGCTTCTATCTTATCCTTGTCAATTTCATCTACTTGGTTAAGGTAAGTTTTTAATTTAAGTTGCACCCATTCGGTCAAGGTGTCAACTTGATAGTTCGGGTCATCTTTCAAGCGTCTATCCCTAAAACCCTGCATCCAACTGGATATCTCTCCTAAAGTGATAGTGCTATTAGATAAAGTAAGAGGTTCACCACCAACCTCCATAATTTTAATTACTCCATCGTTTTGAGTTTCAAAATGCAATGTCTCACCCGAAGCTATCCCTTGATTGCCTGCAATAAATGAATCCTGTAGAGCTCTTATGGCATGGCTTAATCTATATAAAGTTCCATGCATAGGGGCATTTTCATCTATTATGAGCTGCTGCTCAGCTTGGACCTGTCTTCCGTCAGGCAGTTTGTCATTTCTCGCCATTAAGGTATAAGCGGGTGCTAGCTCTTCTTTTGCAGCAGCAATATGCTGGTTATTATCCATTAAGGCTGCAAGCATAAATTCATAGAGTTCTGGGTTTGTAGGAGACATATCTGGATAATCAACGGTAATATAGGAAAGCTCACGTCTTAGAGCAGCATCGGGCTCTGTTCTATCTGGGTAACGTGATCCTTCAGGATTGGTAGCAAGAATTGCAGCAAAACCTGGCAATACTGGTTTTCCATGAAGCAGCTTATCAGGATCAATAGTTTTACCTTCTTTAAAGTTTTGGATATCTTTTGGGGTTGCTGGTCTTTTTTGTCGAAGCTCTTTAATAGTCGAATATCCGTCTTTGCCTAACCGTCCCGATTCATCAATCCTTACCATTCTGCCAGTTTTAAATGTGGATTCAGATTGCCTAGAATCATTGTAACCGGTTGCAGCTTGCATCGCTTGACCATAGAGCTCATAGCTTCCACCCGAAGGATCGATCTCTTTATCAGCAATTAGCTGTCTCTCTCCGGTTTTGTCACTGGCAGCTAAATGAGTAGGTTGTTCTCCTGTTAAAACTAAGGCTGCCGCGTCGGCTTGTTCTGATTTACCTGTTCCTGCTTCTCCCCGAAGTACTGGCCAACGGGCATTTTGTAATGATTGGAGAGTACTAACATGAATATCCAGACGGGTTGGAAGCCAGACAAAACCTTGATTTAGCTGATTATGATACATACTTAAAGTTTCATGCATAATGTTTGCTGCTACATCAGTATTCTCAGCGGTATGGGGTAACCCATCTAGAGTGATAGTTTTTCGTTTCTCCTGTTGTAGATTAATTAATTCTTTAGCTAATCTAGCTGTTCTTCCTGTAGCTGCTGAAATTTGATCGGGACGGGTAACATGTTGCAGAAATAATCTCCTTGTTTCTTCCTCAAATACTCGACGAGTATCAGCAATATCTGCGTTAATTTCTTTCCATTTTTTCCCTGTTTCAGATACTCGGTAGAGTTTTTTGTCAATTAAGGCTTCACCCGCGCTTTCAACAAACAAATTTCTCGTTTGGGGGTCTTGCCATAACGTTCTTATTTCAGCTACTAAATATGGATCAACAGGTTCTGGTTTTACATCCGGATTACTTTTTCCCTCCTGCCTTATGATACGTTCTGTAATGGCAAAGGCCATGAGCTTATCGTAAAGCAGATCTGCCCTCTCCCTGGGTGGAAGCGTATCAAAGGTATTACCAATATCAATCTGCTGAGAGTCAGGTGAGCTTGATAGTACACGTCCATCAATAATTCTTTGAAGCTGGTGTACTCGTCGGGTGTGTTCCTCAGGATGAATCTCTTTTGTAGTTTTATGTACCAAATTTTCAACCATAGTTTGATCCGGCATAAATTTATTCTAAGCCAATGTGATTGAATTTAGCAAGGATAGATTCTATAGCACGTTGATATTGCATTCTAGCACGTTCTGGAAAAAGTTTTATGGCTTCCATAACTACATGCTTTGCTACAATTGCTGGTAAATCATTTAAATCTCTTGCCAAATCTCCGCTGGAGTGAGGGGTATTAAAAATAATAGGAACTTGCGAGGCAGTTTCTGTTAATCCAACGCCTACTACAACTGCCCCAAATTCACCAAGTTTTTGAGCTGTTTGTTGTACGCCTGCTGGATCATCTGGCATCCCATCAGAACAGGCAATAATGACACGGAGTGTATTATCTTTTTTCCCTTGAGCAATTATCTCCTCTTGCTCTTTTTGTATTTGATCAAGCAAAAAATTTAGAGCTGGCACATCTCCATTCCCAAATCCCTGGTTTCCTAAACTCTTCCAAAGTCTAACTTTATTCTCTGGAGAAAATTCATTAGACAAGGGTTTATCTTCATCTATATCACTTTTATTTCTAAAAGATATAACTTGACTATAAACATCTAACGGTTCACGCATACGGGCTTTTACTCTAACAAAATTTTTCTCTGCTCTATCCAAAGAAGAGAGAATCAGGTACATAGCACGTCTTTGTAAATTCCATTTAGTTACACCATCCACTGTTTGACCCATTGAACCTGATTTATCCCCGATAATGCGGACTTGTAAGGCGCTCATTACTTGTTCCACGATTACTTGCTGTTGCTCTCTTCTTCTCGAGGCTGGATCAGTCTCACCAGCCGTAATACCGATTTTATGGGCAACTATATCATCTATCTCTTCTCCTCCCTCCCTCTTTCTGACAGGTCCTGTATACTCCTGTTGATAACGTATTCTGGATTCTGCAAGAAGTGTCCAAACTTGAGATAGAACATCTACAATTCTTTCTCCATTAGGCAACCTAGTTTCTTCAGCTTCCTGGATCTCTTTAAGTATTTGTCTTGCTTTTTTTAGCCCTACACCCGTTGCTTCTGCAAGTTGCCTTTCTTTATCAGTGTAACTTAGGTTTTCTGCTACCTGGCTAAGTTTTTCTTCTAATTGTTGTAGCTCTTCATCGGTTGGACCAATTGCTTCTTCATCTCCATAATCGCCCGGAATTCCTTCTCCCTGTTCATCTTGTTCCAACTGAGGATCACCTGGTGGAGTAGCATCAATTTTAATCCATTTTTGACTATGTTCATCATAAACCTCAGTCCAAGCATGGCCTGTTCCAGAGGTAATTCTGGCATTACCTTCACTATCTTTTCCCTTAACCATATGACCAACTGCGTGTCGTGCTTTAATGCCCAATTTTGCACAAAGTGCTGCAAAGTAAGTATTAGCTACATCACAATCGGCCATTTTGTGTTTATCAATTGATCCTGCATATCCATCCGAATCACTGTTATAAACTGAGTTTAAAGAACTGTCATTGGAGTATTTTAAGTGGCGCCTAGTATAGGCAGATAAAGCTCTTGCTTTATCATTAGTTGTCTTTCTGGTATTTTGTACCTCCTTTAATTTTTCTTCTGTTTCTTCTGTAAAGGTTGAGGGTATGAGAATAACTTGTGGTTCTTCACGAGATATTACTATTTGATGTTCTTTCTCAATAGCAGTTTTTTGAATTTTTACCAGCGTATCCTGTCTACTTGTGGACCTAACAATAAAATCATCATTCTGATCTATTAAGACTTGACCATTACCTTCAAGAACTTGAAGATATTCATAAGTATAAGGGGAGGGAAGACGGGCAGAGCGTCCAGCTGGAACAATAGCAGTCATTACAACAGGGTCTTGAGGATTTCTAAGATCATCAGGGCTAATATATGGTTCTTTAAAATCATATTTTGACTGTCTCCAGGTATTTGTATGGGCATCCCAAGTATCAAATGACTGCTCTTTATAGTAGCCACCATAAGCAGGGCTAATTGACCAAATAGCAGGTGCTTGTTCTCCTTCTTTTAACCTTTGCATCTCGTCCATGCCAGGTTTACTTTCATCTCTTGCATCAGGAGGACGATCTACTTTAGGAGCTTCAGTTTGCTGAGTAGCTTCTTGAAGCCGTTTATCTCTTTTATCTAAATCCCTTCTTCCTTTTAGCTCACTTTCTATTCTCGTTTCCATTCGGTTTAATTTAACGTTCCATGGTACAAATGGATTTTGCAAAACACGCAAGTCTCCGGATTCTTCAAGTTCCTTAAGTTGGGAATCTGTCATTCTTGCAATTTCCTCATTTGCATTAGGTGTATGAGTGCTTCCATCAAGTTTAGTAAGAAGGGCAGTATATAAATCACGTACCCGAGGAGGGAAATGTTGAGCATTTATACTAAGTTGGTCAACAACCGCTGCCCGTTCAGTGGGTGTGGCAGAAGCTTGATTAAGAAGTGTCCCTGCTTCTATTAACTGATAAAATTCAGGAAATGGTGATCTGTGAGCAGCGTCCCGCCAATTTTTTAAAGAGCTTACTTGGCCTCGCGCTGCTTCTGCTATTTCAAATTGATCTGTTTGCAGGGCAGAGTTCCAACCAGTTTGTAAAAAACGGTTAATTCTATCTGTTGCTCCAGGACTTTGATCCTCCAGCCTTTGTTGGGATTCTCCTTCTCTTTCTGGTTGCATATCTGTTGCCACAAATCTATTCTAGCAAATTTAGGGGATAGTTTCCTGTAGTCCAATTCAGCCTACCTTAAAAAATTGCGCAAACCTCAATCTGTAAAGATTCTCTAGGAAATCTGTTCCAGCGTAACCTGCAAGCAAAGATATTCTCCAATCTCCATCGGCAATAATACCAGACATTACACCAACTACTGCTGAAACAAACATGGTTGTTGCAAAGTATTTCCATTGAAAGGTAAATTTATCAGGAGTGAATGTCTGGTTTTTGGTTATTCCAACTAAACCTCGGATAAGACCACCAATCAATCCAGTAATAACATGAAGCAATGTAACTTCCATTGTCATTTTTTAACACCCCCTTTCGTTTTCTTTCCTAATGCTTTTTGTAGTCCACCCTTGCCGTACTTAATTACCTGACCGACCTTAGAGACAGTAGAAGTACTAGCGTTTACAAGCTCTGCTATCTCATCGTAGGTTTTGCCGTCAAGAATGAGTTCTGCAATTTTGATTCTTTGAGCAAGATCTAAGATTTCTTCTTCGGAAAAAAGATCGTCAACAAAAGCGGATAAATCTTTTGAAGATTTTAATTTTTGCAAAGCTTCAGCAACTAGCTTTTTATCTTTTTCTAAATTCGGTTTGTTCATAATTTTATCCTAGTAATCTTGTAACCTTCTACTCTTGTACCATTGTAGCAAAGTACAACGTCAATACAAAGCTATTTACTCCAAATCCCTCGACGATTTTTTCTCGCCTCGGTTTGGGCATTCAGTAATTCTTTTGCATAAATAAATGGTTTCTTTTTCTGATAAATTACAACTTGAGCTAATCCTTTTCTTGCCATTTCGACCGAAACATTTTTGCCGTCTACAATCACATACGCCAAGATTCTGCCAAACTTATCTCCTTTGTAATTATCATACTCAAGGATAACAGATTTTCCTTCAACTAACTTTTTGTTTTCTTCTGAAGATTGCTTTTCAAAAGGCTCGTTGTTTTCCGGAGCAGTAATTCCAACGTATCGGACAACTGAACCATTAGCCAACACAATAGTATCTCCATCAACAACTCGTTCAACTTTTCCTTTCATTGGGAAATATGAAATATTTTGAGATTGATATTTTCCTGTATTTTCCAAAAGCTCTTTGATTTCCTTTTCAAACTTTGATCCTTTAACAAAGGGTAAAATATTTTTTAGCAATTCTTCTGGAACTGTGATGAGTTTTGATTTCATAATTTAGGCTTTTTTGTTTGATCTTGCCCAAAATGGGCGTATTTGGTCAAAACTTTTAAGCTGAATACTTTGTTCCAGCCCGTTCTCCCATCTTCTTGAGCATACCACGGTCTACTAATTCTGTAAGGTAATTTGTTGCTGCACTTCTTGAAACATGGAGTAAATCCCGAATGTCATCATTGGTAACAACTTTTCTTTCTCTCACAAATTCCAAAATCTGATTGAGGTTATCTTTTTTCCTCTGCGTTCTTGCTTCATTGGCTAATTTTCTTCTTTCATCCTGTTCTGTTTTTAATCTCTCTTGTAATTTTTCTTCAACTTGTTTGTTCACTTCTTCCTGATTAACAACCGGAACTTCTTTAATTACTTCTTTTATAATTTCTTTAACTTCCGGCTCTTGTTTTTGTTGGCCCTCCTTCGCTGAAGCTTCGGCGGGTAAAGGAGGTTCGGGAGATTGGGATGATTGGGGGGATGAGGGTTCTTCAGTCGGTTTAGTTTCTTGCGGTGGAGTTTCTGTGGGCTTTTCATCAACTGGTTTTTTCTCCGGTTTTGTTTCTTCCAGTTTTCCAAAATATGGTGAGGGATCAGAAAAACCTAAATATCCATTGTTTGCGTCAGCATCTTTGAGTTTAATCCCAAAATGTAAATGCTCTCCAAAAGCTGCTCCTGTTTTTCCAGATAATCCAATTGGTTTTCCAACTTCTACCTCATCCCCAACATTTACTTTTGTTTCTTTGAGATGTGCATAGATACTTTGACCCCATGGATGTTCCAAAGTTACGGATATTCCCCATTCTCCATTGTCTCCTGATTGGATAACTTTTCCTGTGTCTGCTGCTACAGCTTCTGTTCCCTCCGAAAGTCCGTAATCTATACCATGATGTCCTGTTATTCCCCATTCCTGAAACTTCTTTTTGATTTCCTCATTGTCTGAAACTGCACCGAATCCAAAAGTAACTGGATAATCTCCATTGAAAGGTAAACGAAGTTTAGGCTTCATGAATTCAATATATCATAAATTTTGCCCAAATTGGGGGAAAATGGTCAAGGCTTGGGAAAAAGATAAACCTAGGATTGTGGCGTTTCCGACGCCCCCGCCCCTTCGGGATAATTTTACTTAAAGGAGGGCTGCCGTCAGCAAAAACTTTCAAGTAAGGAACTAAAAGAAAATCTCGGATAGGCAGCCCGACAAACGCGAGCCCCGTGAGAATAACTAAATGTTTTCAAAAAAAGACGGGGCGAGCCATCGGAATTAGTTACGTAGCGAAGCTCTTAAGAGCGAGCAAGCGGTGGGACACGAGATAAGGGTATAAATTCGCGGCGGGAGCGAAAAGCGGAATACCCCCGCAACGGCAGGCGATACTAAAACAGAAAAAAGGAAGGCGAGGAGCGGCCGAAGGCAATTTTGTTTTTCGCTCCTCGCCGTGGTAGAGACTGTAAAGCCATAATAGAAAACCAATGATATCGGCGAGTCGCCCCCTAGGGCGACCTCTCGCCCAAAAGCGGGGGTGCCGCCACAATTAAAAATGGGTTGGGTGGGGGTTTGGAATTTAGTACCAACTATATAAAATTATCTTTTGAATTTCTCATTTTGTTTCTCCCCTTTGTTTTTGACTTTTGAATTTTGTTTTTAAGGGAGCAAAAGTGTCCGCGTATGGGAGGGTTGGGACAAGGACACTATAAATAATTTCTTCCTTTTTCTTCCCCTTTCTTTTTTAGCGAAAATTTCCAACGCTGATGGGAGCGAGGTCGCCGACCTGCCCGTCCGAAGCCGAAGGCGAAGGAGGGAGGCGACCAAGCAACGACAATATGTTGCGAAGGCCGAGCGGAGCGAGGCCTGAGCATCGACGATACAATGCGTCGATGAAAGCGAAGGCAGCAGTCGGCAATTCCTTTTCCCCTTTAACCCCTTTTCCTTGCCGACGCTGCCGAGCGACGATTGCGACTAGGAAGTGTTAGTAATTTTTGGTAAAATATGTTCGAGCGAAGTCATATATTCGCACATCTTATAACTGAAAGTTTCAAGCTTGCTTATCCTGCCGAGGTAATGGCATTGGCTACCGTACTGTCTCCTTCATGGGCATCCATGCGCAGGGCATTAGAAGCTCCTTTTTTAGTAACTGATGCCAAACTTTGACCCTTTTTGGTTTTTTCTGCAGCTTTTTGCCTCTCGCCCTTGACCAATGCAGCTTGCAGAATATTTGCTTTAGTTAATACTGCTGATTTATCCATATGAGCAAGTCCAAGGAGATTTCCAACATCATCAGGATTTACTTCATTCCTGATGGCATCCTGTGCTCTTTGGGCAAACTCCTCTTGTGTAACTCTTTTTCTGCCCTCCTCAAGAGCAGCTATAGTTCGCCTGGCAAATGCAGTTTCAGCTTTTGTCTTGGCCTCTTTTCCCGGGTCTTTCTCCTGGGGTTTTGCCAAACCTATACCCGTAGCTTCACTGATGATACCTCCAACGGCATCTTTTATATCAGGAGCAAATTTTATTGTTTCTCCTAAAAGTGAAGAAGCTATTTTAAAACCTTCTGAAGTGATAGTCATCCATGGACTTTCTTCAGAAGCTTTAGAAATATTAACCGGACCTTCATTAACTATCGGAGAACTAAAAATGATTGAACCTGTAGCAAGAAAGGCTTCAATTTCGGCTGCTGTAGCATTGGCATCAGCTTCTAAATTACCTTCAAGGTCAAAAAGAACCCTTGGCGGCTGTTGTTGTCGCTTAGCTTCCCCTATATTTTGACTTAGCGGGCTAAGAGTTGTATTTGTCATATGGACCTTTTCTTGGGCAGTCCGATATTTCTTGCCTCATAGTGTAACACTTTTAAGCGAGATGTCAAATCCAATTCAACACAATATCTTGTGTGCCGGAGAGAGGACTTGAATCCTTCGACTTCGCTCAGGGCGAGCCCCCACTAAGTGCCCAGAGGGAGAGTTGAACTCCCACACCATTACTGGTACTAGGTCCTAAACCTAGCGCGTCTGCCATTCCGCCATCTGGGCAAGTTATATGGGTATTTTAGCAAAATTTGGCGATGGCTGCTTGGCGGGCTTTTTCTTCCAGGGCATCATCCAAAGGTTTTAGTTGAATCTCTTTTCCGTATTTTATTGCCAGGGCCTTTTGTAAAAGCCAGTCAGCCAATTTAGGGTTTTTGGGTAAAAGGCTCCCGTGCATATAAGTGCCAATGGCATTTTTATAATCGCTTGCGATTTCATCGCGACGCTTCTTGTAACGCGTTGCGTTATAAATGCATCCCTCCAGTGCATCTTCTCCATTATTGCCAAACCCCTGTAAAACTTTGCCTAAAGCATGGGCACCTTTCTTAAGGTGTGTTTTACCTGAATGGTTTTCAAAGCCTACCAATTTACCAAATTCGGATTCAACCACGATATTTCCAATCATGCGATCGTATGAAGCGATAGTATAGGCTGGAAATAGCCCGACACCGGGAAGCTTTGAACCCTCGTGCGGCCCGTAATAATCACCCAAAAGCTGATATCCCCCACAAATTGAAAGAAGTGGTACTCCCCTTTCAATTTCTTGTCTTATCATTTTTCCCTTATCACTTTTCACTAAATCACTTGCCACCAGACCTTGTGCCATATCTTGTCCTCCTCCGAAAAAGAAGATGTCTGCGTCCCTTGGTTTTAATCTATCCCCTATCGAAATGTTTTTGATTTCTACTTCAATCCCCCGCCACTCGGCTCGTTTCTTAAGGGCAATAATATTGCCCGTGTCCCCATAGATATTCATAAGATCTGGATAAAGGTAACCTATGACAAGTTTCATGTAGCCTCCTTCCAATAATGTTTCTTCAACCCTCTTTTTGTCAATAGCCTCTGTAATTCAAGTAGAGCTGTATAGGTTGGCAGAATGAAAAGCCTGCCTTTAAGGCCTATTCTGGCTTCTTCAAAAGCCCTTTCCAGGTTGTTTTCAATGGCAATTTGTTTGGGGTCAATATCTGCATATTTAAGCCTCAATGCCATATCTTCGGCTCTTGTACCTGACACAAAAACTTTGCACTTTGCACTCTCGCCCTGAGCGAAGCCGAAGGGTTGCACTTTGCACTGTTCAAAATCAATGTCCCAGATCCATGAGACGTCTGTTCCATCTGCCAAATTATCATTTAAGGCTAGAAGCAGCCTGTCATTGGATTTTAATTCCGGAGCCAAAGTTTGCAGCACCTGTGTTGCGCCTGTAGGGTTTTTGATAAGGAAAATATAACCAAAATCAAATTTTTCTACTCTCCCAAAGGCCGGTTGAAATGTTTTCAGTGAGTTCAAAATATACTCGTCGGAAATATCTAATTTCTTGGCCAGTATATAGGCCGCTAAAAAATTATAGACATGGTAAATTCCGGGTACTGGTAAAGTAGTTTGTAGTTTGTAGTTTGTAGTTTGTAGTAAAAAGCTGGAACCGGTTAGCCCGTTTAATTTAATATTTCTAGCTTCAAAATCTAACTTATGAGTTTTGTTCTGCATGGTGGCTCTTTCTCCGGTGATTTTATTACTTTCTAGGCCAAAAGTTTGCACACTGCCCTTAAAGCAATCCTTTAAAGCCAGCAAGTTATGATCATCACCATTGATAAAAATTGAAGTTTTGGGATCAACTACTTTCAAAGTCTGACACCATTTTTTGACAACGCTGTCCACCTCCCCATATCTATCAAGCTGATCGCGAAATGCGTTTAGGAAAACAATCATGTCAGGTTTTAACTTTGGGATAACTTTATTAAAGGCTGCTTCATCCAGTTCCCAGATAGCTAGATCGGGTAAGTGAGAAGTGAGAAGTGGGAAGTGGGAAAGTAGAGCAGATGCGATGCCTCGTTCTAAGTTTGAACCCGTGTGATTTCTTATAACTTTCAGGCCTGATTCTTTGGCAAATTGAGCTAACATCCTGGCAGTAGTAGTTTTGCCATTAGTACCGGTAATAATGATTGTGCATGGAATTTGCGAGGCCAGATGAACCACTAAGTCAGGGTCGATTTTTAAAGCGTAATACCCGGGAGCGGCTGATCCTCCTCCAATATTTAGTGTTCTGGTAAGAAAATGGACTCCCTTACCTAATATCACTGCTGCCAGGGTTTGAACCGTCATGTTTGAATTGTAGCAAAACGGGGTTATTTTTGCGCCAAATCCACCTTATATTCTTTCTCAAATTCCTCCATGTCTGTCAAAAAGTATGAAACTTTTGTTCCCCAAGTTGGAGAGGCAGCATAGACGCGGTTAATTGAATCAGGGGTTGTTAGGCCCCTGTTGAAATAATTTTGGCGGAGTCCTCTTGAAACGGTATAAATTCCATCTTTCCAGGAGTTAAAATATATGGCATTGGTGCCGTAAACACCCCAGCCCCAGGCATTGTAACCTCCGGGTATAAATTTTCCAAAAGTTGACTCGACTCCGGCAATGGAAGCCACAAGTTTCCAGTCCAAATTATTTTCGTCAGCCGCATCCACGAAATGCTGGGCCTGATATTGTAGTGGTGAATTATATTTAGAAAGATAGGATGAAAGCATTTGAGCGCGGGAGTCAAACTGCTTTGCTTCAACTTCTATTTTTGGCTCTGATAAATCACCCTCCGCGGGTGCCGGTTGGGAAGAAAGTAAAGGGATTATTAAAAGCAGCAAAAGAAGTCTTTTTGTAACCACAAAAAAATCCTGAAGCATGAGGGGACATACTTCAGGATTGTGCAGAATTATACACTATGAGATACCAAAAGTCAAATTAAAAGAGAATGAGATTTTAATTAAGGGATTGCATAAAAGCGCTTACTCCCATAGCCCAAGCCCCGCCTTTTTTTAGTGAGGGAGGTGTATATTTAGCCATGATTTCTTCGGGAGTTTTTAACCCTTTATCAATGTAATCCTGTCTTAAGCCTTCGCCGACTTTATCAATAGCTTCTTTAAATGATGTGAATCTTAGAACTTTACCCCCATAGATACCATATCCGAATGGATTGAATGAACCTTTGGGAAAAATTTTGCCTCCCCCCGATTCCTGCATGGCAATAGCCGGCAAAAGCCTAAAATCGAGTCCATATCTGTCTGCAGTATTGACAAAATCAGGAGCAAATTCAGCCAGCGGCGAGCGCCTATTGCCAAAAAATTCTTTGACAATTTGCGGTCTGCCGTCGTTTTTTTTGATATCTATTTTTTGATTAGTCTGTGCAGTTAAGTTTTTTGGTAAGGCTTTATACATCTGGTAGCGTGGTTTGATATTGTTGATTTCTCTTGGGAGAGATAAATATACAAGGAAAATAATGGCGAAAAAGAAGGTACAGATTCCGGCTGCAAAATACGCAAATGCGAAATTAAGGCTTCTCATTTATCAATCGATAGCTTAATAATAATCAGATTCTCTGTCAATGATACGAATAACCTCAAAAGATATCTTAAAGCAACCATTACTACTTTTTGGTACAATACAACAGGAAGCCGGGGTGGTGAAATGGTATACACGCTACCTTGAGGTGGTAGTGCCCGAAAGGGTGTGCAGGTTCAACTCCTGTTCCCGGCACACAAATTTTCATGCCGAAGTGGTGGAATGGTAGACACGCAGCGTTCAGGACGCTGTGAGCGCAAGCTCGTGGAGGTTCAACTCCTCTCTTCGGCACAAGAAGGACAGTACTGTCAAAAACTTTTGAAAATATTTCATTGTTTTTAACTACATAAAACACAATCAGGCTTTCTTATTTAATATTTTCCCTCGTGTAGCTTTTTAATTTCTGAAAGCCTGCACGGCCTAAAATACATATCCCGCTCAATTTCCAAACCCATCGGTCCTTTGAGACCTTGTAATTCGGAAAGGGTAAAATATCCCAGCTCTTGCTCATGTCCTATGACATAACCAAAGAATGTATCCTTTCCGTCAAATTCAATGGCATACCATGTCCAGTTAGTCCAAACAGCAAAGAATTTGCATATAACTAACGGATCATCAATATCTTCCTGCGTATATAAAAATGGTAACTTTGAAGTTATTTCATTTGTAAGAAGTTGCATATATTTTCACCCCCTTTCCTGGCTTTTTCCTTAAAAATTATTTTTTGGAAGCAGCCTGCCTGCTTCCAATACCTGAAGCATTTAAGCGGGGTGAATTTTGCAAGGGCGAACCTTAAAAGGTGAGTTCATCTTGACCCTTGCAAAATGAGGGGTGCAACCCCTTTATATGCAGTTAAAATATATCTGGCAGAAGTTAATGGTTACACGTTGATATTATTTTTTGCTAAAATAGTTTAATGGTTTCTCAAAAACTATATTGTTATGTTGATGAAACAGGACAAGACACTAAAGGAGCATTATTTGTTGTTTCAGTCGCAGTTACCAAAAAGGATAGAGATGAGCTTAGGGAACTTTTGGCAAAGCTCGAAAAGGCTTCTGGTAAAGGGAAAACAAAATGGGTTAGAACCAGAAAAGAATTTAAAATTGCTTATCTTGAAAAAATATTAACTCAGAAAGACTTCCGCCATAAAATCTTTTTCTCGTTATCAAAGGAAACCAAAACTTATCGGGAAATAACCTTAGTAACTATAGCTTCAGCTATTACCGCTTCAAAAGATGAAGAAAATTATGAAGCGCTGGTATTTATTGACGGGCTGCAAAAAAGTGAGGTTAAAAAAGTAGCCACTGGTTTAAGAAGAATAGGAGTACATACAGAAAAAGTCCGTGGGCTTAGGGATGAAAGTGACGAGTTTATTAGGCTTATGGATACAATTGCTGGACTTATTAGAGAAAATGAAGAAGGAATTGAATATGCCAGAAAGCTTTATAAGTTAGGTTTAGAAAATAAAACACTCACCACTGTTTAAAACCAATAAAAAACCCACATAGCTTTCGCCAGAGGTGGGAACAACCTAGTTCTTTCGAACACCCGCCAATACTGGTAGTATTCGGTTGCGATTTACATATAATATAGCATATGAGTAATCATAAGTCAACGAGCGCTAAAGTAATCTAAGAGGGAGCTCCCAAAATTTGACAGGCCACAAGATATTGTGCTACATTCCGCAGTAAGTTTAGTTTTAAAATTTTCTGCCTGGTTTTTAGTAGTTTAATTTTTCTTTTCCTCCTCAGCTTGATATACCCCCATTGAGTTGCTAAAATGTGATAGTATTTCGGGCAGAAGCGGTTCAAACAGGTGTGGTGTGATCTGATATAATACTAGGGCACTTAGCTCAGTGGTAGAGCGGTCGCTTTACATGCGATATGTCGGGGGTTCAAGTCCCTCAGTGCCCACTATAAGCCACAGTTGCCAAGTTGGTCAAGGCGGGCGCCTGAAGAGCGTCTTATCCGGGTTCGATTCCTGGCTGTGGCACAAATTTGTCTGGTGGCCTTGTGCCACAAAGACAAATTTTATCGTAGTATCAGAAATCTGATCTGCGCGCACGAAGTCGTGCCGTGCAGGTTCGAAGGTCGCTTTGGCGACTGCAAGCTCTGCTTATTCCTGGCTGTGGCACAAATTTGTGCGAGGGTAATTCAGTGGTAGAATGGTCGCCGCGGCGACATACAGGGGGTTCTTATGTTCTATGCTTACGTGTTACAAAGTCTGAAAAATGGTAGATTATATACGGGCTCGACAAATAATCTGGAAAGGAGATTATCGGAACATAACGCTGGTCAATCGAAATACACTAAACATACCGCTCCATTTGAGCTAGTTTATAAGGAAGTATATAATACTAGAGTTGATGCCTTTAAAAGAGAAATGTTTTTGAAAACAGGTAAGGGTAGAGATGAAATTAAGAAATTATTACAAGCGGCGGTAATTCAGTGGTAGAATGTCTCGTTGCCAACGAGAATGTCGCCGGTTCAAATCCGGTCCGCCGCTCCCAAAAATAACAATGTTATACGCATTAGTTTTTAGACCCAAAATTGATACTTCAAAAATTGACGAGTTCCGCCGAAAATATGATCCTCATATCAATCTAATTGGGCCGCATATTACTCCGGTTTTTCCAATCAGTGGTAAAAATATCGATAAGAACACGTTTTTAAAACATATTAAGAACGTTCTGAAAGGAGAAAAGCCTTTTAAAATTCACTTACAAGGATTAAGAAAATCTTGGGATCAATGGCTTAATTTGATCTTAAAAAAAGGAAATAGTGAGGTCATTGCTCTTCATGACAAACTTTATACTGGTGTTTTGACTCAATTTTTCAGAAAAGATTTAGGGTATATTCCGCATATAGGATTAGGGTTGTTTGTATCTAGTAATTCTGGCTATAAAGTAACAGACCCAACACTTCAGAAGTTGGACGAAAACAAATATAAATTGGCATTCAAAGAAGCTGAATCACTCAGTTTTGATTATTGGACTGATTTGGATAATCTAGAATTAATTACTCTTGACGATAATGCCACACAAATTGTGGAGCAGGAAAGATTTATACTCAATAATAATTGAAGATTTTAGTATAGTGAAGTCTTGTGGTAGAGTGGTCGCCGCGGCGACATGTCGCGGGTTCAAATCCCGTCTCCCGCTCCAGAGAAGAAAATATTAATATAAGTTAACCCCGTCTCCGGATCGTCCGAAAAAGTAAAAGGGATCTATTCTTACCTGATGACGGTTAGGCTTTATTCCAGGCTTTATTCCCCATTGTTCAAAACATCTCATCCTTTCTGCAGAAGTGATATGTTGCGGTTGTGTTAAAGCCAGCAGATCTTCGAAAGGGAGATTTATTGCACGAGCTCTAATGGGCGCGCTTGTAAAATAGGCTATAGCTTCAAGATTCTCGATTCTTTTGATGCCGTCATCACCAATATGTGGTATAGCCTGTTCCCAGGGAGTAAAGGCAATCTTCTCCCGGGCACTCTTCTATCCGGACTAATACTCGGAAAATAACGCCTAAGATCTTTAAATGAATATTGCGGATTTTGCTGGGGATCTTGGGGTATTGAATTTTGATCAAAATCGAATTGTAAAGCCTGCTCTGTCATATCCAGTTTTTAGTACGAGTAAGTTCAAACACAGGATATCCGAAAATTAAGCAATTTGCAATACACTAAAAACCCCCGCCACGGCGGGGGTTTTGAATAATTTCCGTCTAAATCTTGGGAAAAGTTATTTTTTCCCTCCTTTGCCCCATTTCTCATATGCTAACCAAAGGCCAGCCAGACCTACCAAGATATAAATAACTTTTTCGAGCAGGCTGTTTGCGCCAAATATTGATGATACCAAGTTTAATTGCAAAAGGCCAACCAACAGCCAGTTTAGGGCGCCGATGATTACCAACAAGAAAGCCAGTGACTGATATTGCTTCAATTCAATCACCTCCCCTCATATCCAGTATCAGATGTTTTACGACCTTTGTCAAATGGGAGATTTAAGGGTATAATTTCTCTGCCGAAGTAAATATTGCGGGGTCGTCTAATGGTAGGACGATAGCCTTTGGAGCTATCTATCATGGTTCGAATCCATGCCCCGCAGCCCATTTGTACGGAAGGCTGGGTTGAGAAGCACATCTCTGAACTCCAAAAAATAATCATCGAACATAATTTACAAGAAACACCAGATTTACAAACTCAAAGCCAGTATCTTCAACACTGCGCTGATTTTGGTAAAGATAGAGCAAAATTACATTGAGGTATGTTCCCTCGCAATAATTCCCTGCATGCTCATGGAGTAGGCTGAATTGGCTTTCTTCCAAGTTCTCAAGTATCTTTTATATTTCCTTGTCATGTCGCCGTTATAATACTGGCGTTTAACCTAGTTTTTAATTGACTCAAGTTCTTTAATACTGATTATTCTTCCAACTCTTTTTTGGCTACCATTTAATTTTCTACTCTCATAAGTTAAGTAATTACAGTGACGGCAGGCAAAATAAATACTTCTGCAATAAAGTACTCCAACTCTTCTCGAGCAAAGCAGACAAATAAACCAGTATCTGAAACGTCCATAGTTGCAGTCAGTTGTGGTTAATTGAACTTTGTAGTCATACTTTTGATTTTTTGCCGTGTATGTTAAGTGCACAAATCCATCTTTTAGTTCTTCTTGTCCAAGCAGATACTCACGGAGATTTTCAACGAGATTTACTTCAATACTAATACTTGATTGGCTATCGCCTCGTTTCCACTCAATGTCAGTGCTGGAACAATAACTCATTAGATAGCCTCTTTTTCTGAGCCAGAAAATATCCAGCTTCTGTAGGTAGTCTGCTTCCATTCGGTTATAAAACATCAGTCCCATAATTAAACTCTATCATAAGATACCGAAATCATTAGAGATTGCTCTCTGTAAGAAAAACCTATAATTTGTTAAAATAAGCATAAGAAAAATGAAAATGAAAATATGAGATTTGCTGACTTTTTTCATCTTAATAAAAAACAATTTGAACTTGATTTTGTTGATATTCCTCTTAACAACGATATATCGCTTTTTATTGATCCTTATGCCATCTCAAAAAGAGAAGATTTGTTTTCTGAGCAATGTAATGGAATTATCGTAAATTTTTTCCAAAGAGTAATTGATGATATTCGCAGCAAGAACTACACGATAGCAAAATATAACCTTAACAAGTTAGGCGAACCTAACGATACCCATTTTGGTCTTTCATCTTCTAAGCCTAATGGTAAAGGCGTTAGCGGAGACCAATCAATTGACGTTTTTGAAAGATTAAAAGCAAGTAAAGCGGTACAAACAGGTTTTCTCAAAGATCTTTCAGAATGCGAATTGGTTATTCCCGGTATAAGCAGAGATAAAATCTCTGACATTGTAACAAACATAATTAAAATCAAACTTATCGAATATACCAAAACACAATGTATTACTTACAACATTCCTACTCGAAATGTTTCTTCTGGTAGGTTTTGGAACCCTGAAAAGGCTTGTTGGGAAGAAAAATACGTTAATCTACCGATTTACAAAAATACCAGACTTATTTTAGTTCCTAAGGCTTTAGTAAGATTTTCTATCGAATTTAGTCATCAGAAATACTACAATCATTTTGTCTTGAATTATCTTCAAGAAGAACACCTAAACAAAGAGTCGTCATTAGTGACTTTACTAAAAAATGGAGACAAAGTTGTTTATAAAAAAGATCTGAAAGAGCAGCCTGAATATAAATTAACAAAAGAATTTCTTTATGAGTTTTCAAAAGATCATCCAGATGTACTAAATAAATATGTTGACTCATTACCTCAAGATATGCCTTCAATCTCCGATGAGCAAATCGAAGAAAGACAGTCTCAACCAGTTAATTTTGACTATGACGACCTAAGAGAGAAACTAAGAATAATCAACCCCGGAGCTAATCAAGCAAGTGATTATCATAATTTGATTATTGGAATAATTGAAGCGATATTCTACCCAAGCCTAATTATTCCTACAAAAGAAGAGAAGATACATAATGGCAGGAAAAGGTTAGATATTGATTATCAAAATGCGGCAAAAAAAGGTTTCTTTGCTGATATCGCCAACCACATAGCATGCCCCTTCGTTATTTGTGAATGTAAGAATTATTCAGAAGATCCAAAAAATCCAGAGTTAGATCAATTAAGCGGAAGGTTTTCTCCAAGAAGAGGGAGGTTTGGTTTATTGTTATGCAGAAATGTTGAAGATAGGAAGTTGATGACTCAAAGATGCAAAGATACGGCAAATGATGATAGAGGGTTCATAATAGTACTTGATGATAACGACTTATCTCAACTATTGGATATGAAGAAAAAGAAAGACGAGAATGGGATAAACCAGTTTTTTTCAAATAAATATAAAGAATTGGTAATGTAGTACACAAAACATATTAAGTCGGGAAACTGATATAGTTTGATCCATGGCGCGGTTATGATAAATTGTGTAGACTAATGATATGGCAAAAAACAAACCAAAAGTAATCTCACTCTTTTCCGGCTGCGGTGGTCTTGATTTAGGCTTCGTTCAAGAAGGTTTTGAGATGGTATGGGCAAACGATTTCTTCCATGCTGCCTGCGAAACTTATAAAAAGAACTTTGGTAATCATGTTTTTGAAGGAGATATTGCCGATGTTGATTTTAGGAAACTTCCTGATTGCGATGTGATAACCGGCGGGTTTCCCTGCCAAGACTTCTCGATGATTTGGAAACGAGGCGGAATAAAGACAGATAGAGGTAATTTATACAAGTATTTTGTAAAAGCAGTTTCAGAAAAACTTCCTAAAGTATTTGTGGCAGAAAATGTTAAAGGTTTGCTAACTGCCAATAAAGGAATGGCAATTAAACAAATTGTTAAAGATTTCCAAAAAATAGACGGCTACGGATACAGGATTTACATAAATCTCTATAATTTTGCTGAGTATGGAGTTCCCCAATTAAGAGAAAGAGTGATTATTATCGGAGTGAGAAACGACTTACCTTATAATTTTGAGAAGCCCGTTCCTACTCATAATGAAAAGAATTACATGACAGCGGGTGAAGCTCTGAAAGATGTTGAAAAAGTTCCATACAATAATGAACATCTTAATATCAAAGAAAGAACAAAAAAAATAATCAGCCTTATTCCAGAGGGGGGTAATTTTACAAGCATACCAAAGGACAGCCCATATTATGTTAAGGGAATGATAAGCCATGTTTATAGAAGGCTTAATAGAAATAAGCCTTCGACAACTATCATAGCTGGCGGTGGCGGAGGAACTTGGGGGTATCATTTTGAAGAGCCGAGACCGCTGACAAACCGCGAGAGAGCAAGGCTGTTTGGTTATCCAGACGATTTTATATTTGAAGGATCTACAACAGAAGTCAGGAAACAAATAGGTAATTCAGTCCCTCCTCTCGGAGCAAGAGCAGTTGCAAAAGAGTTAAAAAAACTATTTGACGGAAAGTACGATAAAAAATACAACGGTGAATTAAAAGCACTATCTGGTGACGCATTAAGGTTTGTAGATTTCGAAGAAATTAACCAATTATCTTTGGCAGTATAAAAATATGTTGTGGACTAATACAGATAATTCAGGCGGTAATTTCCTGCACCAAGTAGAAAGGGAGTTTGATAACTCTGATGGAGTTACAATAGCCTCCGGCTATGTATCGTTGGACATCATCAATAAGTTTTATTCCGGTTTTGAAAAAATCGCTGCAAACGGAGGAAGATCGCGCTTGTTAGTCGGAATGGCATTCTACGAAGGGTTAAGTGCCAATAAGCTGACTTTATTGAGCAACCTTAATAAGAAATTAGAGCAGACAGGCAGAGGAAGCGGAGTATTTGTAAGCTATAACGGAAAGTATCACGGCAAGGTTTATCATTTTCAAAACAATAACCGCAGTAATTTTTATATTGGTTCGTCTAATTTTTCAAGAAGCGGTTTATCTGAAAATATCGAATGTACCGTATCAATCCCCGATGATGAAACTCAAACAGGTTTAACTTCCTTTTTGGATTTTTTGTTTCTCCCCGATAATGCAGTAGCTATTGATAAAGCAGAGATCGTGGTTCCGGGAAGTTCGGAATATGGTAGGAGGATTTCTCTTGAGACATTAGACGACCTGCCAAAGTATGACCCTGCAACGATAGATAAAAGTTTGTTACCAAAGTTAGGTTATTCTCTATCAAGAGTGGCTGATAAAGAAAGATCAAGTCTCAATGTATATTTTGGCAAAGGACGTTGGAGCAGGACTACCGGGAAAGTTTTGGCAAGACCTTGGTATGAAGTTGAGCTAATTGCTAACAGAGAAATAACCTCAAACTCTATGTACCCCAAAGGTGATTTTATGGCATATACAGATGATGGTTATGTTATGCCGATGAAAACAAGCGGAGATTATTTCAAAAATATACGATCGCGGGGCAACCTTTCACTTTTAGGACAATGGATAAAGGGGAAATTGCAAAAAAGCGGCGCTCTTTTACCTCTTACGCCGGTAACACAAGATGTTTTAGACGCTTATGGTAAGGACTCAATAAACTTTTACAAGATGAGCGACGATAAGTTTTACATGGAGTTCTAACCTGCCGATGAAAGATACTAAACAATGGATAATCTCACAAAGGATCAGCGCAGACTCAATATGTCTCGCATCCGAAGCAGTAATACAAAATTAGAGCAAGCCTTCTTCGATCTTCTTAACGATAACAAAATCCTGTACATCGACCACCCCAAGTTATTTGGAAAGCCGGATTGTCAAATCGGAGATAAACTGCTTGTATTTGTTGACAGCGATTTCTGGCACGGTTGGCATTTTAGCCAATGGAAAAATAGAATGCCAAAAAAGTATTGGATACAGAAAATCGAAGGAAATATAGCAAGAGATCGCCTAAAGTTTCAAAAACTCAAGAGATCTGGGTTCATTGTTATAAGAATATGGGAACACGAATTAAAAAACAAAAAGAAGGTTATAGATAAATTAAAGCAAAGGTTATCAAGTGAAAAATCAAGCTAAAAGACATCATTATATTCCCCAGTTTTTTCTGAAATACTTCTCACAAGACGAAGCTAATCTCTGGTTGTTTGATAGGGTTAAAAAAGAATACCGATTTCAAGATACAAGAAAAATCGCCTCAGAAAATAAGTTCTATACATATACTGTAAAAGGTAAAGAAGAGAACCTTGAAGACTTACTTGGAATGATTGAGGGTTTAGCAAAACCTATACTGGACAAAATTATCAAGAAATCTGAAATAACAATGCAAGAAAAGGCAGATTTTTCTATGTTTTTAGCGGTATTGAGAGTGAGAATACCAGACTTCAAAAAGTGGACTGAGGAGGGTGGAGAAAAAATGTATAAGAAATATAACAAAATTGTATTTTCAAATAGACAACACGTAGAAAATCTTATTAAAAGATCAGGTAAAAAAGTGGACAAAAAAGAAGTCGATGAGTTGATAGACTTTGCGACAGATGAAAGTAAGTACTATGTGAAGTTTCCACCGGGTTATTGGCTGGGTACAATGCTCAAGTTGAGTTTAGATGTTGCAGATATTTTCATAGATAGTAATTGGGATATTTATCACTTTAATAGAAAATATGCCCTATTAACATCTGATAATCCGGTAGTGCTTGTTCCTCCAAAAAACTATCACCCTTTTTATGGTTATGGTCTTGCAACACCCGGAACTGTAAAAGTTATCTCTTTATCTTCTAATGTTTGCTTGGTTACAAAAGAATTAACAAGGACTCCTGAGATAATACACAAAGATTGGAGCAAAAAAGATCTCTCAAAATGGATCAATAAAATAACTGCGGTTAATAGTGACAGGTTTGTGTTTTCTCCAGAAAAAGGAAAGCTCGAAAAACTTGTAAAAGATACAAAGATAGACACATTTCTTAGAGAACAAAGGGTTCAAGTATCCTAAGTATAAGCCTGACTACTATGAGAACGGCATACCTAAAGGCGAGTGATATAATCTCCTTATGATTTGTACTCAGAAAATCGATCGAGCTAAGCAGCATATGATCGAGCTAAAAGATGAAATACAATCTTTTTTTGCAACTCGACCATATGGTATTGGTGCTAAACGAAATCCGCAGACTGGACAGTTGATTTACTATATTACTAACGCTAAAAACGTTCCTGACAAAGTAGCTCTTATAAGTGGTGACATTATTCAGAACCTTAGAAGTGCATTAGATTACTTGGTTTATGAGCTGTTTATTTTGGAGACAGGAGTTAAGACTTCTGGTCGTCATATTTATTTTCCTATAGAAAAGGACGCTAAAACATACGAAAAAGAAAAATATAGAAAAACTGCTGGTATTTCACAGAAATCAATAAAATTGATAGACGCAATTAAACCTTATAAAGGCGGTAATGATAGTCTGTGGCGTATTCACGAGCTTAATAATATCGACAAGCATCGATTATTGATTACAGTAGGATCTTCTTTTGGGAGCATGGATATTGGAGCTCATATCAGTGGCACAATGAAAAAATCATTCCCAGATCAAAATATCCCTTCAATACCCCTGTTTATTAAACCGGCAGATATTTTGTTCCCATTAGAAGTCGGTGATGAACTTTTTATCGATGCTCCTAATGCTAAAGAAATTCCAAACATGCAATTCAGATTCAATATCGCATTGAATGAACCCGGTATTGTTAATGGCGAACCAGTTACTGATCTTTTACAATCAATGATTGATGAAGTTGAAAAGTTAGTACCTATTTTCAAATAATAATCAAACCTTATAAAATACAGTAAGTGAGATAAAAACTAAGCAGAGCTTGCTGATAAATTAGGAATTACAATTGGTGTACCTAAACCCTGAAAATAGGTTCTAAGTTCGTCTATAGTGCGCAGCCGGATTCGACTCACTTCGTTCGCTCACGGCTATAGCCAAAAAATTATTAAGTCGAAGGATTTTTATGACTTTTTATGTTTATATACTCCGCACCTCCTTAAATACTCTTTATATTGGTCAAACCAATAATTTAGACAAAAGACTTAAAGAACATAAAGGTAAAACAACTAAATCAGCAAAGTACATTAAATATTTTAATTCCTGTCAGCTAGTTTATTCAGAAGAATACTTTACTAGACTTGAGGCCGTGAAGAGAGAGTACCAGCTTAAACATTGGACTAAAGCTAAAAAGGAGGCGTTAATAAAGGGAAATTTACAGTCACTAAAGAAACTATAATGGACGATTAATAATGAATCCGTAAGTCTACACTAAAGGATTAACACAAAAAGTTACTCTGTTTTTCCGGTAAGAAGGGCATCAATAATATCGTGAGGTAAAGCCGCTGCATTAAGTAGGGCTTTTCTAACAATATTTCCTGCTTCCGACCCAATTTCATCAGCAGCTTTAAGACTTCCCATTACAGCATCTTTTGCAAGCTTTCCTGAATCTTCTCCAATAACAGAGGCTGCCTTAATTGCGCCTTCAACAGCAGAAACCGCTGCATCTCCTATATCTCCTCCAATACTTTCAACACTTTTAACAACCCCATGGGCTGCCTCCGTAGCAGTTTCTCCAACATCTCCCCCGACTTCCTTCACCCCTTCGATAGAACCGGTCACAAGACCTGTTGCTGCCTGGGTAGTAGACACTCCTGTTTGGGAAGCAACAACCACACCTTCTGCAACTACTTTGCCGACTGTATCTATGGAAGTTGCAGCCACCTCACCACCAGCTTTCATGGTATCAACTATGTTATTTTTTACTACATCCCTGGTTGTAGCAACCACATCACCGGCACCGGAAACTACTGAAGAGAGGGCATTTCTTAAATCATCAGCAAGACTTGGCATTACAATTACACTACCATAAGTTTGGAGTTGCTGTCAACTTCCAAATTCTGGTGCAAAATATTTTTCCCAATGTTATTATAAATAAATGGAGTTTGTTTCAGAAAATATGTCATGGATTACTTTGAATGTATCCCTGGCAGTTTTGGCAGTAATCTTCGGCGTCCTTTTCTACTTAATGCGTGGCTTTTGGCGTTTTATCTTTTTTATTTTATGGATACTCTTTATCCCTAACACCATCTATATGGTGACCGATATCCAATACTTGCCCGGCCAACTTATTAAGACTCAATTTTCAAGCCAGATTCTTCTAACCGGCCAATATCTAATCATAGCTTCACTGGGAGTGATTACTTATTTTTTAGGGATATATCCATTTGAGCAAATTATATCCAAAAGGGTTAACAAAACATCCATTCCTGTGATTATTTTTTTGGCAAATTACCTGATCGCTTTTGGAATATTTCTGGGGAAGATCTACAGGGTACATTCATGGTTTATTTTTACCTCTCCCCAAAGTGTAGCCGGTGCAATTTCTGACATACTGGCCTCGCCGTTAATTTTATTGGCAATTTTCCTGTTTGGGACATTTACTAATTTTGTTTATTTTATTGTTGGTCCAAGGCTTGGTGTAAAAGTCTGGACAAAACGCTGTTTTATGCTAAGATAATCCACTATGGGCATAGTTTCCTGTGTTAAAGTGAGCGACAATTCAACCAATCCAGAGGTGGTTTTCAAGGCTGTTAAAAAAGCAATGGAGCTTGCTTCATGGGAAGGGCATGTTAAAGGTAAAAATATCATTTTGAAGGTAAATGTAATGTGGGATAAATTATATCCGTCATGCACTACCTCGCCTATGGTGATTGAAGGAGTAATCCGCGTACTCCGCTCCTCAAATAAATTCAAAGATGCGAAAATTACTATCGTTGATGCCAACACTCCCTCATTTTCCGATGTTGGACGAGCATTCAGGACCGAAGGTATAGAAAAAATGGCCCAAAAATACGGCATTGACTGTATAAATCTAAGTAAAACCGAGTTTGAAACTGTTTATCTGAAAAAGTTTTTTGTACTTAGTAAATTGCAGATCAGCAAAGTACTTTTGGCTGCCGATACAATCATTTCCATTCCCGTACCCAAAACACATACCTACTCCACTATTACGGGGGCGTTAAAAAACCAATGGGGTTGTATATATGACCTTCGGCACAATTATCACATGGTTGTGCACAAGGCAATTGCAGACGTTAACAGGTACCTAAAAAATAAGGTGACGTTTGCCGTAGTTGATGCTCTTTTTGGGATGGAAGGAAAGGGTCCCAAAAACGGTACTCCGAAAAAATTAGGTTACCTTTTTGCCTCGCATGATCTTGTCTCCCTCGACAGGATACTTTGCCAGGCAATTGGTGTTGACTATAAAGAAATCGGTTATGTAAATTACTCCAGCCAAGCAGGGGTAGGCTCGCTCAACGCCAGACTTGTCGGAGATAGTATTCCTGCATTTAATTTTATATTCGGGCTCCCGTCAAATATATCAATGGGTATGGAAATGCGGATTAGAAAAATGAGCCCTTTTTTGGCAAAATTATGCTTCAGCCCAACCTCCCCCTTACTTTTAGTATTAAGGATTATAGCAAAAATTTATTATGACCTATGGTATGCTTTTTTAGCAAACAAAAATGTACACAAAATGATGGGTACAAACTTCGGGAAAATGTGGAAAAGCTACTTAAAATAGTCTATTGGACTATTATTGTGGCAATTCTCCACCACTTTCTTCATTTGCTACAGGGACACTTTGATCACCAGTAGCATCAGCAACGGGAGGAATAGGATTTGTTACCGGTGTTGAAACTGGATCCGGTTGAATCGGTGCAGGTCCTACAACTGGCGCAGCCGGTGCCGGTGCAACTGGTGTTTGCACATTAGAACCCGCAGCCGGGCCGAGCGGATCTTGATTTTGATTATCCATTTAAAGCTCACCTCCTCCCAATTATCTTATGCTAACGGGCTTGCAAACGTCAACCCGGTAAATTATTATTAAGATATGAAAATTCTTATCAATTGGCTTGCTTCTGCCTTGGTAATTATGGTTTCTGCCTATCTTCTTTCGCCGGGAATTCATGTTGCCTCATTTACTGTTGCTCTCGCCATAGCCCTGGTACTGGGGGTTATAAATATTACCCTGAAGCCGATACTTCTGCTTTTGACTTTGCCGATCAATATTTTAACATTGGGCCTTTTTACCCTGGTGATCAATGCTGTTTTAATAATGCTGACTACAGTAATTGTCCCCGGCTTTCAAGTTGACAATTTTTGGTGGGCGCTTATTTTTGGGGCAGTGATATCAGTTGTTAACAACTTTCTTAATCATTTTAACTGATTAACTTTTTCTTCTGAGATGGCCAGCACTTGCCATAAATCTGAATTTTTTGGCAAAACTTTCAGGGCGTCTTTGGAAAAATCCCGCGCCTCAAGAAATTTTTCCTGTTTCAAAAGCACTTTGGCAAGATTAGAATAGGCCAGATAATATTTGCCGTTTCCGATTGCTTTTTTGTAGTGTTTTTCTGCCGATTCCAAATCCCCTTCCGCTTCAGCTACAGCTCCAAGATTATTCCAATTAGTCCACCATCCGGGAGCAAGGGCAACAGATTTTTCAAAATGTGTTTTGGACTCACTAATACTTCCTTTCCGGTAAAGCTCGACCCCCAGATTATTTTCTAAATTATAATTAGGCGGTGATAATTTGATGTCATGTGAATATAAAACTAAGCCATTTTGCCAATTGATATTTCGGGTAATAGTTTTGATAAATAGAAAGGGCACGGTAATGATTAGAACTGCGATAAGCAGGTTGGATAGCGGTTTGTCTTTAATTTTCAAAGCCATGGATAAGCTTGCAATCATCCCTAAAATTCCGGGCATTGGCATATAAAACCATCTTTCCGCTACTGTTAAGTCTAGGGGAAAAAGTTGGAGATGCAGTCCCATTCCAAGTAAAAACCAGAATGAAAAAAAAGTAAACAATGGGAAAGTGGCTTTGCTATTTTTCCATAAAAAGATTGCACAAAATAAAAATATTGCCAGTAGCAGAAGGAGAATTAAAAGTGGAAAGTAAAATTTCTGCCAGGAAATTCCCCTGATTGCCCATTGTTGATCAATAAAAAGGTCCTTGGGGAAAATAAATGTTTTTAAATAAAAAATGATAATTTGCGGTATATTTATCAGACGTTCCCAAAATGTCATGGTGGTGATTGAAGAAAGGTTGTGGGCAGCTATTGGAATATTGGCAACAGTGAAACGCAGAAATAGATAGATGAGAAAAGAAACAACACCTCCAAAAACGTAGTAAAACTTTTGCTTGTAAATGATTGCGTAAAAAAAGATAAGTGGCAAAAAAAGCAAGCCTGTTTCCTTTGATAAAAATGACATGAGAAGCAGAATGGAAACCGGGATTGGCCATTTTTCTTTAATTACCAAAAGCACTGCTAAAGAACCGAAGAAGAAAAACAATGGCTCCTGCAAGGCGGAAATATAGACTACGGCTTCTGTACTGATTGGGTGGATAAGAAAAATTATAGCTAGAGTAAATGCAAGAAATTCTTTTTTTAAGAAAAACTTGAAGATGTAAAATAGGATTACTGTATTGATAATATGTAAAACTACCTGGAAAATATGGAAATAAAAAGCATTAGCACCGAAAATAGAGTAAATTAAAGAGAAGGCGGTGGTCATTAGGGGTTTGTAATAAAGCCCTGAAAATCCTTCTCCCCCGCCGGAGTTAAATGTACTGCCGCTGAAAAATGAAGTAATATTGCTAATTAAATGTACGGGCGCGTTTTTAATAATTTGTTCCTCATCATCCCAGACAAAAGAATTGAAAAGTGAGTTAAAATAAACCAAGAAGCCAAGTGATACCAAAAAAATGAGATATTTATTCATGATAGAATAGCCAGTAAACTATAAAACATTAAACTTCTCTTGTGAATATGGAAAAAACCATCTTCGAATTGATACTAAAAAACCCGAGCAGAATCTTTTCTAACTCTTGGTTAATGCTTAGCCTAATTATTACCCTCTTTCTTTTATTAAATAGTCTACTTTTTCTAAAAGATCCGCTTATTTGGCCGGATGAGGCTATTTGGGCGGATATAGCTGGCAATATTATCAAAGAGAACAGAATGGGAACAGATTTATTAAAAGGAATTTTTCCCGGAATTGAGAATCAAGCTTTATGGTACCCTTATTTGTTTTTTAACACTATTGCAGTCTGGTTTAAATTGTTTGGAACATCAATAGCCGGGCAAAGATTAATCTCCATTGTCTTTGGCGGATTTTTCCTGGTTTTCTTTTACCTATTCTCCAAATCATTCATAAATCAGAATGAAAATTTAAATAAGTCAAATTGGGTCCCAGCTTTAGCAACAATTGCTCTGGTTATCGATTTTACATTCCTAAGGTCGACTCGCATCAGTAGGCCTGAAATATTTATTCTTTTTTGGGGAATCCTGGCTCTTTATTTATTCAGGAAATTTCTTGAGAATATCTCTCATCGTAAATTAAGTTTTCTTCTGGTTGCCGGAAGTGGACTTTGTTCCGGCTTAGCTGTTTTATATCATCTTATGGGAGTTTTTTTCTTTATTTCGCTAGTAGTATATATGTTATTTGCTGAAAAATTAAAAATTTTTAAATCAAGGTTTTTTTACCTTTTTAATCTCTCGTTTATTTTTCCTGTCGCAATTTGGATTTTTTCTATTTTACCAAATTTTGATACCTTCTGGGCGCAATTTTTCCTTGTTAATATCCGTAAAGATTTAGAAATAACCTGGATTTTAGACGTATTTCAAAATAGACAATTGGAATTAAAATTAATTTATCTGGGGTATATTTTAATGACTTTAATCTTTATGATTACGGCACCGGCAATTTTTAACCGAGTTAAATATTATTTATTTCTATTTAGTATTTTATCAGTGTCCTGGTTTTTTGTTATATACGGAAAGCAATTTTGGTATGCAAGCTATCCCCTTCCTTTTATTTATCTTACAATATCAATTCTTTTAGTCAGGTTACTAGATAAACAGATTTGGAGAAAGCCTTCTGGGTTACAAACCCTCTTTCTTTTATTAATCTCAATCTTCACTTTCACCATTTTACTTAATTTAAAACTTCAAACTGAACTTATTATTAATAACTGGGGAGATAAGAACTCATACGAGAAATTTGGTGATAACATACTAAAGATTATCCCGGAAAATAAAACAATTTTTTTATCCTCCATCCCTGATCCTTATTTTATATTTATGTCCAGGAAGAGGAACAATATATTATATGAATTTCCTTTTGTCAAAATTGACAAAAGGAACTATCTTAATATTTTAAAAACCAGCGATTATATTATTTATACCGGTTCTTATGAGAATACAATTTTTCAGGATTTTTTACCACGGTATATTAGTAAAAATTCCCAAAAAATTTATAAAATAGGAGGAGAATCTCAATATCGAGCCATTATTATTGAATTAAAATTAGCAAAAGACAGAGTAGATTTAGAATGAATTTTATTTATGCTTTTTTGGCGATTATCATTTGTATTGGTGACTGTTTAAAAATGTACAGGATAACTTCTAACAGAAATGAACAAATAAAAAACGGCAGTAAGATTATTAAGTCCTGATGAGTATGCCTGTTATCTAATATTTCTAAGTGCTTAATCTTTAACTTTTTTACCAAGCTAAACAACATTCCTATAATGGAATAATCTAGAGCCAGGACATTATCTTGCCGGATAATCTGGAATCCCGATTGCAAGAGGAGAGTTTTAAGACCATTATTTGTAAAATGAAAAAGATGTCTTGGTAAATCTAAATGATGCCAATTATTATTGAATATTTTTGATTCAAGACAATTAAAATTTGGGCATTCAATAAATATATAGCCATCTTGTTTTAATAATTGTTTCGCATGATTTAAATATGCAACCGGATTGTTTACATGTTCCAGACTCTGCCAAAACACAACTGCATTAAATTTTTGTTTAGGGTACCATTTTAAAAAATCTATCTTTATTATATCTTTATTTTTAATTTTAGCAAAAGGAGCTTCCAGGCTGGTTACCATAAACTTGTCTTTTAGTATTTTGGCAAAGTATCCCTCTCCCGCTCCTACATCCAGAATATCTCTATTTAAAAGATACTTTTCAATTATTTGCCTCCGTCGTCTTTGCCTTTGGAAACAAGCCATTAAAAATTTTATCAAATATCCCGTTACTCCTGGAGGTGACCAATAAAATGCCGGGTAATAATTGGCAATATTTTCAGGCACAGGGTTGGTAAAACCATTTAAACATGTTTTACAAAAGAATAAATTGAATTTGTGGTTTCCTGTTTGGTATTTAATGAAATTTGAAGATGAACAAATTGGGCAGAAGGTAGTTTTACTTTGTTTTTTTGCCCTATATAATTTCATCAAAGTATATTTACTTTACAATGTAGATACTATAACATGATTTCAGAGGGGTGGTGAGAAATTTAATTTGAAAAAATTATATGTAGGTAGTTTACCGTGGTCGGTAGATAATGCTAAATTAGCTGAGCTTTTTAATAAATACGCCTCTGTAACTTCAGTCACGGTCATTATAGATAAGATGACAAACCGCAGCCGTGGGTTTGGTTTTGTTGAAATGTCGGATGATGCGGAAGCAGAAAAGGCCATTTCGGAAATGAACGGTTTGGACATTGAAGGAAGAAAACTGGTTGTTAATGAAGCAAGGCCAAGATCAGAGTAAATCTATAAATTGGTTAAGATCCATTCCTCCCCCGACTTTAAGTCTGGGCATGTTAAACATGGTGCCTTCTGATTGGATTTTGCTCTGCCAGGTACCAACTGCGCCCAAATAGCCTGCAGTCTTTACTTCTTTAATGACAAAACTGTTTACTGTCCCATATGGGTATGCCATAAAGTTAACAGGAATCCCCAGTATTTCCTGCAATACTTTTTTGCTCCCGTTAAGTTCGAGTTTGAGCGCATCAGCTGTGAGAGTAGGCAGATTGGAATGATGGACGCTGTGAGCGCCAAATGTAATAAGGCCAGAGACAGACATTTCTCTTATCTGGTCCCATGTCAGATAATACCCCTGATTCATCAGGGCAGTAGGGATAAAAACTGTAGCGCGTAGATTATACTGCTTGAGTATTGGGTAAGCATTGTAGTAGAAATCCATATAGCCGTCATCAAACGTTAGGATAACTGGTTTTGAAGGGAATGTAGATGTGCCGGATAATGTAGGATATAGCGTGTCCAAAGAAATAGTGTTGTAGCCATTGTCAGATAAATACTTCATCTGCTCGTTAAATTTGTCAGGCCCCATAGAGATATTATCCCGCGCGCTATCTTTTGGGTCGGGGTTGTTGCCAATATAATGGTACAGGAGAATCGGCACCCGAACTTGTTTCCCGAAGATTTGCGGAGCATAGGCAGGAATGGGAATATTGGGCATTGAAGTTGGTTTAATTTTCGCAGGGGGCATAGATTTAGATGGGGAAAAAGAAAAAGTTTGAGTAATCAGCGCAATTATTAGAAGTAATAAAACAAAAAATAAGGCAATAGCCGGAAATTGTATCTTTTTCTTGCCCACTTCTCTATTTTAACAGTCAGGGTAAGTTTGGTACAATACATAGGTTAAGCTGGTGTGGCGGAATTGGCATACGCGCGCGCCTTAAGAGCGTGTGGAGTAATCCGTGTGGGTTCGAGTCCCACCACCAGCACCACGGGGATTGGCGCAGCGGTAGCGCGCTCGCTTTGGGAGCGAGAGGTCGTGAGTTCAAATCTCACATCCCCGACTGAATGGATAATTGTGTTTTTTGCAAAATTATTAGGGGAGAAATACCTTCTGCCAAAGTTTTTGAGGATGAGGATTTTTTGGCATTTTTGACAATTAATCCAATTAACCCGGGACACACTCTAGTTATTCCCAAAAAACATATTTCATATGTTTTTGATATGGAAGATTCCGAACTGGGAAAATTCTTAATGGTTTGTAAACCAATTGCTAAGGCTTTGGAAAAAGCTTTTAACCCTAAGACAGGAAAAATTGGAATTATGGTGGCGGGTTTGGAAGTCCCCCATGCCCATATCCATTTAATTCCTATGGAAAGTGAGGGAGATTTAAATTTTGCAAATGCTAAAAGTGTCTCTCCTGATGAGCTTTCCCAAAATGCTGAAAAAATAAAAAAGGAGTTCGTAATTTAAATGTTAAATATCTCCCCTCCAAATTTTATATTTTGTCCTTTTTGCGGCAATAAATTATCAACAAGAATTGAAGAAGGGAAAAAAAGAAAATATTGCCAAAATGATAATTGGACATATTATCCTCATGTTACGGCTTCTGCAGGTATTGTAATTTTCAATGGGAGTAAAGTGTTTTTGGTAAAAAGGAAAAGAGAGCCTTATAGTGGCAAATGGATGTTTCCTGCAGGATTTATAGACTTTGGAGAATATCCGTCAGAGACTGCCGTTCGGGAAGCAGCTGAAGAGGCAGGCAAGAAAGTAAGTGCTCCTGAATTTATTAATATTACACAAATTGAGGATGATCCGCGGGAGCTGGGGCATTTTAGTTTCTTTTATAAAGCTAATTTTGAAAGTGATGTTGATGTGACGGATAAGGAAGAAAATCAGGATATGGGTTGGTTTGAGATTCAAAACCTTCCGGAGATCGGCTGGAAATCACATCAAAAAATTGCCAAAATGATTCAAGAGGGAAAAGTTTAGTATAATTTCGAGATGGAACCTCTCAAGAAAACTGTAGATCGACAGCTTGAAGAAATTTTGGCAAATTCTGAAAGAAAAAATGTATTTTTTAGTCTTTGGCATCACCCATTGGCAGAAAAAATCCATTATTGGACGGAACTTTTTCTTCCTATATCAATTATTGCTCTTGGTGGATGGTTAATCTGGGATGGCCCGATTAGTATGCTTCGGGATTTTGCTTCAAGCGTGACGGTTAATCCGTCAATGGTTGGTCTAACTTTTGGAAAACTCCTTTTAGGGGGGTTTTTGATGCGAGGTGGGTTTGAATATTATCAAAATGTACGCCTAAGAAAACCGTTTTAAATATATTGATCAAAAAATTTTCTGCTGGAAAATTGAATCTGCAATAATTTGGCTGATAAAGACTACTCCGCTGGGTGAGGGGTGAATGTAATCTGCTGCATTTAGATAAATTAAATTCCCATCCCCGTTTTTATCTACCGATTTATCAAAAACATCAATTAATGGAATGCCGTGTGTCTTGGCATATTCCATGTGGTTTTTAATATAAGCCACGCGTTCCGTAACCCACTGTGATTTTTGTTCAGGGTTTAAAGTGACTGTGCCTTCCCCATATTTCCATTTATTAGGGGCAATGGTTGCCACAAAAGCAATTTTTGCCCTGGGGTTGCCGCTTTTTATACTTTCCACAATTTTATCTAAAGCTTCATTTTGTTTTTGCAAGCCCTCAGAAAGTGGAAATTGGGACAAGGGGTTATTGCCAAATGATTCAATTAAAATTAAATCAAAGTCAATATCTAAAATGGGGCGGAATTCCCTGTTAAAAAAAGTTTTCTTTTCCAAACGTTCCTGGAGTGATAAAATATTGGTTGAGCCAAAGCCATAATTTAGGACTTCGACAGATTTATCGGGATAATATTTTTTTAAATTGGCGCGGATTTCGTCTGAATTGCCCAAATATTCCGTCATGGAATCCCCTACCATCACAATGGTAAAATCCTGGGGATACTTAACTTTCACTTTCCCTGCCACTTTTATTTCTTTGGGAGGTCCGGCTGATACCTTTTTTGGCAATCGCCAAATTTGGTAAAAGATAAATAGATCCAAAATTGCAATTACTGGAATTAAAATAAAAATAATTTTTCTACTCAATATCACGAAGGTATTATTGCATATTTTTAAGAGCTAGTTCTTCTATTGCTTCTTGCCAACCATGGAGAATCCTTATTTTATCTATAAGGGTGGGATATTTTTCGAGTTCTTCCATTTCTCCGGCTCCGGGCTTAAAGAGATAGAGATGGTTAACAGGAACATAGGATAAGTGGCTTAACGCTTCAGCCCGGTCATCTATGAAATGTGTGATTCCCAATTTTAGTGCAAGTGGAGCTTTGCCTACCCGCGTCAGGCAATAATGGACATTTCCCGGCCTTGTGCCGGTTATGTCATGGAAATTATGGTAGGCAAGCCATTCCATGGTCTTGTGTTGGGTTCTAGGTCCGGCCTTGGAAATGAGGTATGTCCGTTCCCGAAATCTTTCCTTTACAAGCCGGGCGATGGCATCAAACGCTCCTTCCATTTCCGGCGTCAAAAGGTAATTCTCTGAAAAAAATGCAGTATCCTCCCGGGCTTTATCCCCGTCAATAATTACCCGGCCAATATCAATTCCCAAAGCTTCTGGCATTTGGGAATTATACTACAAACTTTAAAATTTGCTTATAATATATTTATGAAAATTCTTTTGATAGATAATGGCACAAGTTACTTGGAGGAATTAAAGAAATTACTCATTAGTTACGAAATTGATGTTAGGAAGTGGAATAAAGCTGGCTTTGAGAATATAGAACAGTATGATTTGGTAATACTTTCTGGAGGGCATACATGCTCAATAGTAAATCATGAAGATATATATAACGCTGAAATTAATTTTATTAAAAACTGCCGCAAGCCCTTAATTGGAATTTGTCTGGGTTGTGAACTTATTGCCTATGCCTTTGGGGCAAGACTTAAAAAACTGGATTGTAAGGAACGCGGGCCTCTCCTCATTAAATTTTTAGATGAAAAGTCCGGGACAAAAGAAATTGACAGCGTCCATGTTTTTGAAAATCACAGATGGGCTATTCAAGATTTATCAGATGATCTTGTAGGTTTAGCCAAATCCCGTGATGGTTTTGAAATTATTAAACATAAGAACCTTCCCATTTATGGCCTCCAATTTCATCCGGAAATAGATGGAGAAAGAGATGATGGAAAAGAAGTTTTTATGGAACTACTGGAAAAGCTGTGCGCCTAGAGGGATCTTAACAAGTAAGCAAAGCTTGCGATCTCCGATCTAAAGCGTAGTATCCTTCGGATACTACGAACGAACCCCTATCTGTACCCCAAATGTTTCAGAATTGGAATCAGCTTCTAGGTTCACTAAGAGCCTGGAAAGTATTACTAGAGTCTAGCTTCACTCTAAATCTAGCATATAACTACCATTAAGGATTAGAAACTTATCTTACTGCGGTTGAATAGTTGATAGGGCTTTTTTAGTAATCATTTCTGTTTCTTCGGGTACACCAAAAAGAAAAGCTGGATATATAACAGTTCCTTGAACTTGCAATACTGTTGCTCCTTCGGGATTACAAACAGCTAATATAATAGTTTCGTAATTTGAAAGGTGTTTTTCTACTAATGTTTGAACTGGAATTCGGACCTCATCCTCTATATGAGCGTACCAACCAGTATCTTCTAATGTATTACCATGAGCTGAAAATACAGCAGTTCTTGTAGTTGCAAGCAAAGTCCTAACATCAGGGGGAATTTTTCTTTGCCAACCTCTGAGCAAAATATCTTCTAAAGCTTCATCTGCTAATTCTTGGTGAGTAGGCCAATTTGGACGGAATCTTGGTACCACTTGAGCATAACTACCTTCAAAATCATAAAACATGTCTAAACTCAGGTAAACATCTGCCTTTAAGGATCTGTCTTCAGGAAAGCTTGCTCCGCAATATCTCGCTAACTTTGCTCCGTCAAATGTAACAACCTCGAATTCTTGTTCAGCCATGAAGGGAATTATATAAGAGGTAGTTACTTAAGTCAAACTATGAGATGAATTTACCCAATGTTTTAATTTTGGAGTCACTAGAGTATTAGATCGTTATAACAATCTAATCAATTTTTAATTATCTGAATTTGTACCCCCGGCGGGAATCGAACCCACAACCTTTTCGTTAGAACCGAATTGCTCTATCCGTTGAGCTACGGGGGCATATGTAAATTCTAGCAGATTTTACCTTGCCTATCTAGTAGTCCCATAGTTTGTAACATACAGATAATTTTGCTATAATACACATTATGAGTGAACAACTTCCCAAAAGCTTCAGGGAAAAAGTTGAGAGAATGAGAAACCGCACTCGTGTCTCAGGGTATGACAGGATAATATATTATGCAGTTATGGGGGGTTTCCTTGGGGCAGTAGCTGGCGGAAGTTTGATTTTCGCATCATTTATTGATGGAAGTTT